>ERZ1292623.2573-Hain-H51-01um-R1-2573-length-16086-cov-3_pt1 | contig 16086 bp, 24 predicted proteins | sample MGYA00564398_ERZ1292623 | MGnify/ENA primary metagenome ERZ1292623 (study PRJEB36523, sample SAMEA6512633) | groundwater metagenome | collected 2019-01-07 | study: AquaDiva: Metagenomics assemblies of 32 groundwater samples | reverse complement strand
AATGCGTAGTATTCGCATTGCATGTGTTCCTAATACACCAGAAAAGCTGGGAGAAGTTCACTCTACCTCCTTGCCATTTTTGGAGTGGCTAAGTACACATAATAAGTCTTCAGCCGGGCATCTTATTTATGATATGTTATCTGTTCCTGGCCTGAGTAACCTTGTAGTAGTTGCGTATGATGGAAACACTAACTTCATCTTAGGGGCGGCCCTTGTTTCCTTAGGTGGTGGTCATGCTATTATTTCTAACATGGCTGTCATTTATAACAGGGCGCGAGCTGTGCCTGATATGCTTACCTATATCTCCCTTTTAGCACAAGAGAAGGGGCTTAAAGCCATAAAAATAGTTAAGACGTGCCACTCTTACGTTCTTACGAGTGCAAAAGCACAAGGGGCTACTATAGATAAGGATCAACCTGACTGGCTCTTTCACATGGACTTGAATTCTGACGAATAAAAGTGTACACTAAGAGGAGGGAGTTCTATTATGTGGATACGGGTTCAAACCTGGTCCTCTTAAGCTCCCTCTTTTTAGAAAGTAAAAAATAGTGGAAAGTGCTCTTTCACAATATCTTGATGTTCCCATCCCCTCTAAAGAGGGGGAGGCTTCTGCTCCTTCTTTAGAAGACGTTGATATTAGTGGTGCACCTCATAATGCAAACCTTGCCGAATACTTAAGTGAAGATACTTTAGTAAAAATTGCCAGTGATGTTCATCGTCGCTTCATTACTGACCGTGATTCTCGTACTGACTTAGATAAAGTAATTGAAAAAGGTCTTGACTTACTTGGTATTAAAGCTGAGGAGGTAAGTACTCCTTTCAAGGGTGCCTGCACAGCTACACTTCCCATTCTTTTAGAAAGTGCAGTTAAGTTCCAGAGTAAGGCAATTCAGGAAGCCTTTCCCGCCGAGGGCCCTGTCAAGACAAAAGTAATAGGTAAGTGGACAGAAGAAAAAGAGCAGGCGGCTCAACGCGTTAAAGACTTCATGAACTTTCAGCTTACTGAACAAATGGAAGAATACTTTGACGATCACGAGCGAATGCTTGTCTACTTACCTATTATTGGTAATGCTATAAAGAAAACATACTTTGACCCCGTTCTGGATCGTCCCTGCTCGCACTTTATTAGCATGGACCGTTTCCATGTTAACTACTATGCGCCCGACTTAGAACGAGCACAATGTTATACAGAAATTATGTACCGCTCAGAGAATGAGTACTTTGATGAAGTAAATGCACGCCGCTTTCGTTCAGTAGAGCTTGGCCATCCAGGAATGCCTGTCTTAAGTGATACTGCTAATAAAATTGATCGCCTTATGGGTCTTTCCCAACCTGGGGCCGACTCACCACAATATACTTTTCTTGAGCAACATGTTTACACACGCATTCCTGGCCTTGATAAGGAAGAACAGCCAGCGCCCCCCTACGTCATTACTATTGACGAAACATCACGCAAAGTGTTAAGCATTTATCGTAATTGGAGTAGCATTGACGTTCGTAAAAGAAAAATCTTATGGTACACCTCTTTTAAGTATGTACCGTGGTTTGGCTTCTACGGCCTTGGACTCCTGCATCTTATAGGCGGCCTCACAAAGACGGGCACATATGCAATGCGTTCTCTTATTGATGCTGGCCAGTTGGCATCAATGCAGGGCGGTTTTAAGCTGCGTGGTGTTCGTATTACAGGTGACAATGCTCCTCTACAGCCGGGTGAGTGGAAAGACTTGCAAGGCAACATTCAAGATGTTCAGAAGGCACTTCTGCCTATTAAGTACGGAGAGCCATCACAAACACTTTTTAACTTGCTTAACTTTGTCAACTCTTTAGCACAAAAGTTTGCGGATTCTACTGAGCAAGTCGTTGCGGATAGTAGCTCCTACGGCCCAGTAGGCACTATTATGGCGCTTCTCGACAACTCTACAAAGTTCTTCTCAGCTATTCACAAGCGCATTCATAAAAGCCAGCGGCGTGAGTTTCAACTCCTCTTCAAGATTAATTCATGGTTTCTCCCTGTTGTCTACCCTTATGAAGTTGAAGGTGGTGATCGTAACGTCTTTAAGAAAGACTTTAACCCTGGTGTGGGCGTTCTTCCTGTTAGCGACCCAAATGTTGCCTCTCAGACGCACCGCCTTGCAATGGCCCAATTCAACCTTGAAATGATGTCGCGTGTTCCTGAAGTATATAATAAGCGCGAGGCTATAATGCGTATTCATCGCGTTTTAGGCACGCCTGACATTGATAAACTTCTTCCTCCTCCTAACGAGGCAAAGGCGCAAGACCCCCTTAGCGACCTTCAGAGCGTAATACGTGGCCTTCCTATTGCTGCCTTCCCCGGCCAGAATCATGACGCGCACATTGCCGTCAAGGCTGCTTTCTTGCAAGACCCTAATAATGGTGGCAATCAAGTAATGCAGCAAAAGCTGCCTCTTATTACTGCCAACATTCAAGAACACATGGTTATGAAATATATTGAACAAATTCAAGGACTTGTCAAGATGATGGGGGCGAACACTGAGCAAGCTGTTGCAGAGCAAGCTATGATTGAAGCCGCCCAACTTGTCTTGCAAAATGTTCAACAGCAAGGGCAGCAAGGTAGCGTTGAGCAGCAACTTGTAGATGTCGAGCGTGAAAAAGTAGAAGCAAAGAAAGCCGCTGACGCTGCAACTATTGCAACAAAAAATCGTGAGATAGACTTAAAGACACAACAAACAGAGTTAGACGCGGCAAAGGAAGGTATTACACTTGCAGATAGTAAGACAGCTAAGAAGGCAGATCAGCAACTCGGCCTTACAAAAATCATAGCTGACTCCCTTACCAAGCTTGATGTAGCAGAAAAGAACTCAAAAAGTAAAAGGAATGCACCGTGAAATACCCGAACTTTATACCACCTTCTAAATTAGGTGTTGTTATTGAAACTAATGAACTTGAGACTACTTCTGTCGCTCTCTTACGCAACCGTGACTTAGTAATTAATATACAAAGTGGTACAATCTTTGCAACTGACAAATTTGCAACACCTACTTGGCCAAAGTTATATAAAGATGATTTAATTTCTTATCTTGATGGTAGACCAAACTTAGAAAATCTAAAACCTTGGATACATGAGGTAAAAGATGCCTTGGAAAACTAAGGATGCAAAAGGGCATTCCAAGAGTGTAGACGCTAAAAAGTGGTCTCGCGTTGCAAATGCGATTCTAAAGAAGACCGGCAATGAAGGACAGGCAATTCGTGTTGCGAATACTGTCGCTAAAAAGAAAGGAGGGTAAAATGGGAAAGAAACTTCTTGCTTTTGATAAGGTAAAGCCGTCGCAGTGGTCACAACCCGCGAAGAAGCAGATCATGCGTGGTGAGAAGCCATCCGCTCCTGTAAAAAAGAAGGGGAAGTAACATTAAGGTTTTACTAAAACGCTTGCGGGATATACGCTACGTTCTTGAAGATGACATACTTCAAGGTCAGGCTTCTGACTTTGCCTCCTACTCTTACTTACGTGGAATGCGAGATGGGTACTTGAAATATGAAGAAGTGATACTACATTACATAAGAGAGCAACAGTTAGGAAGTGATGAAGATGACGACGCAACCGTACATGAGCAACGCGATACGAAATGATAAGTGGATTACTGACGCAACGCAGTCAGACCCATTACCCCTGCCGATAATTCGTGGTTACTTTCTTTTAGCACGCCCTGTGCCTATTAGGACGGAAACAAAGGGTGGCATTCAACTTCCTGACCAATTCCTTGAAGATGCCCGCTATCTTACTACTGTCGGCCGTGTCCTTGTAGTTGGCGACCTTTGCTACCAAGACTTGCAGCAATTTGGTGCGCCTGACTTTAATGGTGAACCTCATTTAGGAAAGGCATGGTGTCGTGTTGGTGACTTCATCGTCTACGGGCGTTACAGTGGCGAGAAGTTTATCTATAAAGGTGTCCGCGTTCTCCTCTTGAAAGATAATGAAGTTCGTATGGTTATTCCTGATCCTAAAAACATTGACCCCGCATTTGAACTTATGCTGTAACATTATGAAAGAAATCATTGAACTTCACTCTGACTTTACTAAACTATCTTTGTTTGAGGCTATTCGGCATTTAGGTAACCCTGAATTAGACGAGTGTGTTGTTTATGTAAGTGAATATTACTATAAAGACATGCTTGCAATAGTTAAGGAGTGGCCTATGCATTCATACGTTATTTTGCCCAATGGCATTTTAAAGTCACAAGACTATTGGGCAGTAATGCACAAGACTTCACGTCATGTAGTAATTGGGAGTGGTACATAATGCCTTATCTACCATTAATTCCTACAGCAACACTGAAACCTTCTTTTACTTATCCAAATGATACAGGCGAAGTGTGAAGCTAGATGAAATAAAAGACGAAATTTGGAATTCGTCTCTAGCAACAATGCAAATTTGGGCTACTCGTTATGTTCCAAGTGAACTCCACATCTTTGAGATGGGAATGTATAAAGACTTAGTTGGTTACTTTGTGCGAAAGTACAGTATAGATTTAGAGAGTGTTTCTGACGAGAAAGAGTTAATTCAAGAAATTCTCTTGAATATGGAACAAGATTATAAATAATGTTTGAGAGAACAGCTTATTCTTGGTTGCAGAAGTATGCTCCAACTGGAGGTCTTTTACTCTCACTAAGTAATACACCTTTCTTTCTTACCAAAGATGAGCTAGGGTTTGACGCCAGCGTTGATAAACACTCAAAGGAAATTCTTGAAAAGTCCTTTTGGAATTTAGGGCCTATTTTTAGTCGAACAGAAATACTAAAGAAACTTGGTTTTACTACAACAATTATAAGTGATTTTCTTGTTGATGATGGTGACCGTATTGTAAACTCTAACTTACCTCTTGAATGGACCGCGTCGGACTTAGTAGATAAATTTGATGTTGTGCTTGATATGGGTGTCTCTGAAGCTTCTTATAATATTGGGCAAGTATTTAAGAATGTCCTAACAGCATGTCGGCCAGGAGGTATTATTATTCATAGCCAAGTAATGAATGGCGTGAATTATGGATTCTGGGCTGTCTCACCCTCCGCGCCAATTGACTTTTATACAGAAAATAATTGTACAATCTTAGAGATGGGCACTCTTAGTGGAAATACATACCCACTTACTTACATACCTCTTTTAACTGATACATCTTCTCTAGCTAAAATTGTTAAACCACTAGCTCCTCTTACGTATTCTTGTGTGTTACTTTATGTTGTACAAAAAGGTCATCAAACAAAGCATTCTAAATGGCCTATCTTTAATGGACACGCTCAACTCCTACGCACTAAAATTAAATTTGTAGAAGTAGACAAATGAGAATTTCTCTAGTTGCTTGTTCTCGTGGACGCCCATTTAAGTTGGTAGAAACACTACTAAGCTTAATGTCTACGATAAATCCTAATTTACCTGTGGAAGTTCTTATTAGAATTGACTTTGATGATCCTACTTACCTTTCTTACTGTGAGCACATTCCCCTAGCTTGCCCTTTTGCTCGTCTTGTATGTGGGCCCCGCCTTGGCCCTGGTGGTGCTCGCGCTGGTCAAGAAATTGTAATGAGTGCTAAAGGTGACCTCATACTCATCTTTGCAGATGATATAATCTTCTTTAATGGGTGGCATAATGAGCTGCTGCGTGTAGTTGAAGAGAAAAAAGATAAACTTGTCTTTTATACAGCAGATGGTTACAAAGATGAAAAAAGTGTTAGTCATCCTATTGTTCGCCGTAAGTGGTTAGACATTGTAGGTTTCTTTTTTCCACACGAGTTTTTCGCATTGTATGCTGATACGTGGATTGAAGATGTTGCCCGGCGCGCCAATGTATTACATTACATTCCTACAATACTAATAAAGCATAATAAACTTTCTACTTTTGATAGCACTATGATTGATGCACGATTGGGTGAGGGTATTAAAAAGAGTAAATTAATATATGATTCATTAAAAACCCAACGTGATTTATGTGTAGAAAAGATAAAGGAAGCAATGCATGTTAAAGAAACTCTTTAAGCTTCTTAGAGTTTGGGTTGATCCAACTCGCTATCCTGATAAATACATTGATAAGTGTTGGCTTTGCCGCACTAAGACACGTTGCTACTTGAAGCTATGTGTTGATCGTGACTACTGTGAAGTTCATGTGCGTTCTTTTATGGCAGGTGTTCCATGAAGTATAGGCTAGGTAATAGTAAATATTGATGTAACCCAATGTGGTTTTGTTAGTATACGGCGGGAGAATATTACTAGCCCACTTCTCGCGCCTGTCTTCTTTTGCCATTCTACCATACTTGCCCCCGTAGTCAACACATCATCAACAAGAAGAATACCTCCCTCTTCACGAGTATACTTCACCATTTCTTTAGCAAAACGTAAGCCCCCTCGTGGAATACCAATAACTTCACTAAACAAAGGAACTTTCTGACTTCCTATAAGAGCAAGGCATTTTAAATCATCATCACCAAGGGCGTCAACATCAATTTTCCAGTCAAGAGGCACGCCAGAGTGTGAGATGAAATCACCAAGTTGAAATAAATTACTCACAAGTTTTCCTTCCATGCTCATCAACACGACACGCCTTACTTGCCTCCTCCTTTAGTGTGCTAATAATGCCTTGCCTTTTTCCAGCCCTTCTAAAAGTACTTACGCTCTTGGCACCCCCTTCCCATGCCTTCATGTAAATATTCTCAAACTCCTCGAATGTGACATCAGGCCCAACATTACACGTCTTAGAGATTGCACTGTCTATGTGAGGTTGTGCTACTAGTAAGATACTAAGATGTTCGTCTACCGTGCACTTCTCTGCTATCTTTGGCATTGTGCCGAGTACTCTAACTCCATAATCCTTGACAGTTTCTGTAATCTTTCCTTGCAGAGTAAAAATGTCACGGTTATATATTGTAGCAAAAACTGGTTCAATGCCAGAAGAGACATTATCTGCACACAAAGAGATAGTTCCGGTAGGTGCGATAGAAGTTAGGTGGCTATTACGCACACCATAACGCCAAATGTCTCGTCTTAGTTCAACTGGTAGCGCTTCCTGTATGAAATTAGAGCGTATATACTTCTCTCTATTAAAAGAGGGAAATGCCCCTTTATGTTGTGCACGTTCAACGCTAGATGCGTATGCTTCTTCCTTTAACGTAATTAATATTTCTTTTGTTACTTTAAGGAACTCTGGTGAAGCATAAGGGTGCCCAAGTGCTTCTATGGTATTAGCAAGTCCTGTGATGCCAAGGCCCATTCTCCTATCACTTTTATGCATACTTTCTTGTTCAGGAAGTGGGTATATAGTATTATCTATAACGTTGTCCATTGCGGGATGTACAACATAAATGTCTTCTCTAAACTTAGAAAAGTTGAAATGGTATGAGCCGTCTTGCCAATAAAGATACTTTACTAAGTTGAAGCTACCTAGGAGGCAGGCACCATAAGGGGGCAGCATCTGCTCGCTACAAGGGTTGGACGCGGCTATTTGGTGGTGATAGTATAAGTTATTCATTGCATTAACATGGTCGATGAAGATCACCCCCGGCTCGGCGTAGTCCCACGTGCTACGCATTATCTTATCCCACAAATAGCGTGCCTTTACTGTCTTGTATACTTTTCCGCCCCACCTCAAGTCAAAGTTGAGGTCATTCTTTACAGCATTCATAAACTCATCAGTGCAAGTAACACTAATATTAAAGCCAGTAAGCATATGTGAGTTATTCTTAGCTTCAATGAATTCTTCTACATCAGGGTGGTCTACTCGCAAACAGGACATTTGGGCCCCTCTACGATGTCCTGCCGAGCATATAGCAAGACAATTTGCACTGAAAATATGCATGAAACTTACAGGACCAGAAGCGTGTGACCCAAGAGAAGAAATAGGAGTGCCTCTACCTCTTAAGGAACTGAAGTCGTATCCAACTCCTCCTCCCATGCGCATAGTGCGCCCACCTTCAAGTAAGGCTTGCATAATGCCTTCGTATGAATCCTCAATGGTGCGACTCACATAGCAGTTCAAAGCGGTAACTTTACGGGGGCTGCCAATAGCATTTTGAATACGTCCAGCAGGAAGGAAGCGCATCTCTAAAAGGATATCAAGCAGCTTCTTATAGTGTGATGGGTTATCTGCTAGTGTTTTCGCTATGCGCTCCATAGCCTCTTGGAAGCTCTCTCCATCAAGGCGGTACTTCTGCTGGTGCAGCTCTTTAGAAATTGGCAGTGTTGGTCCCATTTTACCCTCCTAAATCCACTTTAAAGTTGTGTTACCATTTCTTTTATCCCAAATGAACCACGCATAAGCAGTAGTTCCACTGCCTTTTCTTTCTGCATTTTTAGGATACATTGTTAGACGTTTGCTAAAGATGTGAATTCTATCTGGTGGTGTATTCTTGTATATTTCTTTGTATCGTTTTTGTCCTTCAAGAAAAGCAATCCTAAGAAGAAGAGCTACCTTTTTATGGGTAATTTTGATAGCCCTTTTAGCAAAATCATTAGCTAAAGAATAAGGTGGATTTGTAATTATATTGTATGGAGTATCATAAATACTAAGAAAATCAACTCCTGTTTGTCCATAAGAATGATCGTATAAGTCAGTAGAATGAACATCATATCCTGCATTTAGTAGTACGTTTGATATAGCTCCGTCACCACATGCTGGTTCCCATATACCCCCTTCAAATATTTCCACGCTTAACAATTTTATTGTTGCTAACTTTGGAGTAACATAAAAATCTTCTCCTGCTTCTACTAAACGTCGATTAGTTGGCATACTTTCTTATCCTTATAGACAAAGAAAGCCCCTAGTAAATAAGCTTACTAAAGTCTTTACAATGTTCCGTAGTTATATATTAAGAAATTACTTTTAAGAGTGTCTGGGCTAATATGCTTTAATTAAGTAATCTCTTCCTCTTCTACATCTTCCCAATCAACAACAAATGACATAACACGGGCATGAATGGGGTCCACTATGCTGATCTTCACTGTGCTGTCGTCGGAGTGTGCCCAATCGAAGAAAACTTTGGCGTAAGTAAAAGTGTTGGTGTCCATCTTTGGCTCCTTTTTGCTGAGTTCGTTGGTAGTATATGGGAGCAAGCGTACTAAAGTCAAGCTCTTGCATTGTGCCTCTAAAGTGTGTTAAAGTGCATTTACAGCAACTTGGAGGTTTGACAATGTCCGACGAAAATGAGGTGATTCTCCAAAAGGAGGATTCCGAAGAGAACGTAGAGGTAGTAGAAGAGGAACAAAAAGAGAAGAAACCAACGCGCAGCGACCGCTTAAAGAGGCAGCGCGATCAATATAAAGAAGTAGCGGAACGTTTAGAAAGTGAGTTAACTAGTATTAGAGTGCGTCTTGATGAGCAGGATAAAGAGCGAAAAGAAGCAAAGCTAACTCAAATTGATGTTATAGAAGAGCAGCTTAATACGAAATTAGAGCAGGCAAATAAAGAGTTAGCAGAGGCTTTTGATAGTAGCAACAAAGATACTTTCATTAAGGCGCAGCGTACAGTAACTCAAGCAGAAATTCAGTTAGCGGATGTAAAGCGGGCAAAGGAGTGGCAAAAGCAACGTGAGACGCAGCAGCAGCCTAGGCAGCAGCCTCAACGGCAAGGGCGGCCTAATCCTGTAGCTGAAGACTGGTTGCAAAGGAACTCATGGATAAGAAGCGATGGTGCTCTTCGTGGTTATGTGCTCGGTTTAGACCAGCAACTGGTAAATGAAGGTTCGGACCCATTTAGTGAAGATCATTATGAGGAGTTAGATAAGAAGATACATGCTGCATTTCCTGACCGTTTCAAGAGTCGTGTTGCTGAAGTGCCTCCCGTTGGTGGGGCACCCCGTGGTGGTAGAGTTACAACGAGACGCTACTCAGACGAGGAGCTAACAGGAATGCGCCGGATGGGTATAGAAAAAGACGTATGGGATCAAGCTGTTACTGCTGCTGAGAATAGGAGTGATAGCGGTTATGGTGATATCCCAATTATAAGGAAGAAGTAGATGCGTACTCATAGAAGTAATAAAGAGCGTGATACTAGGATGGTGGCGCCGGTAGTGCATAACGATAATGATGTACCACCCGCGCCCGAAGGTTATGTTTACCGTTGGATTCGTACACGGATTCTAGAAAGGGAAGATACCAAGAACATTGGTAGGCGTTTTGGCCAGCAAAAGTGGGAGCCTGTTAAAAGTGATGAAGTGCCAGATAGCTGGCGGCTCGACGTAGCTTCTGATGGTCGTTTTCAAGGTTGTGTACAGAACGGGGACCGTATTCTCGGCAAGAATTTGCTGACGAATGTTCTTGCAATTAGACAAGCGCAAGAACGTCGTTCAAGCTTACTTGAACAGGGGATTAGGAGTCGTTTGCGCACTTCTGCCACAGAAAAAATGCCCTTTATTGAGGATGAAGACTTTGAAACAGAAAGTCCCTCTAGAGGGCGTCGTGTTAATCTTGAAGATTAAGGAGGATTAAATGACAGCTTCAGCAGCTCCTTTTGGTCTTGAGAGGGCACGTCGGGTTGGTAGCCAATCGAACTCCACCGGCCTTTCTCACTACCGTATAGGCAACGGCCTAGCCACTAACCTCTTCTACGGAGACCCCGTGATGTTTAGTGGTGGCAATGATGGTACTATTGTGCTGGCGTCTACCAGTGCGGCCCTTCCCCTTGGCGTCTTTTATGGCGCTATTTGGCAAGACCCCAATCTTGATGGGCAGCCACGGTGGACCCCTTACTGGCCCGCCAGCACTTCTTCGGCGGACTCTACTCCTTGGGGTATGGTATGTGATGATCCTTTCCAGACATATTACATTCAAGGTGATGCATCTGTCTCTATTGGTGACATCCAAGCCTTTGAGTTTGATACTAGCATCTCTGCTGGTAGCACTGTAAACGGGCGTTCTCGGACTTCTCTTAATGCGGGCAGCCGTGCTGCTTCTGTAACAAAGAAGCTTCGCGTCGTTGGCCTTAAGGATATTCCGGGTAACGTTTTTGGTGATGCTTTCACTATCGTTGAAGTTCGCTTCTCGCGGCACGTGTACGCTACACCTGTCTCGGCTGCTTAATAGGGAGGATTGACACATGGCAATGAATCGTTCTAACTTTAGCCGTCAGTACGTCCCTGGCATCAACGCTATTGTCGGCTTCGAGTATGGTTTAGTAGAGCAGGAGCACCTTCTTCTCTTTGAGATGGAGAAGACGGAGAAGGCTTTTGATGAGGAAATCCTCATGAGCGGCTTTGGTACGGCACCTGCTAAGACGGAAGGTAGCGCTATCATTTATGACACTGCTCAACAGTCATATGTGGCACGGTACAATCCGGCAACTGTTGCCCTTGGCTTTGCTATTACGGAAGAGGCCATGGAAGACAATCTTTACGATACTATTCCGAAGCTGCGCGCCAAGGAGTTAGGTCGTGCAATGGGTAACACGGAGCAAACTCGTGCGGCTAACATCTTTAACAACGGCTTTAGCGCTGATTTCCTTGGTGGAGACCGGGCGGCACTCTTTAGTGCATCTCACCCCACTGTTGGAGATGGTAACCAAAGCAATACTGCCAGCACGGACATTAGCGAGACACAGCTAGAGACAGAGATCATTAACGTTACTCTTATCGAGAACGACCGAGGCATTCTTATTAATGCTATGCCGGAGCTCCTTCTCGTGCCTCCACAAAATGCTTTCAATGCGGAGCGTCTCTTGCGTTCTCCTGGTCAGGCAAACACGGCGAACAATGCTATTAATGCCGTTGCTTCTATGGGGTACTTCCCCAAGGGGTGGGTTGTTAATAGGCGCCTGACTGATGTGGATGCTTGGTTCATTAAGACAAATGTTCCAAATAGCACAAAGTGTTTTGTTCGTACTCCGTTGCAGTTCAAGGTTGAAGGTGACTTTGATACTGGTAATATGCGGTACAAGGTGCGGCAGCGGTACATCCACGGGTGGACTGACTGGCGCGGTTGGCGTGGTTCGCAAGGTGCTTAATGAGAGAGAGGGGCTTCGGCCCCTCCTTCTAAGGAGGTAAAATATGACTAATTTTACTCGCAGTCAAGCAGCCTTCCTCATCGCTAATGATGCGGCTGCTGTTGATGCTGCCACCAGCACGGACCTTGTAGTTGGCACGGATGGTAGTACTTCTATTGGAGGTGCTGCCCGCCTGAATTCTACACTTGATGTTACTGGTGCAGTTTCTCTCAACTCGACACTTGTTGTGGAAGGTGTTGCTTCTGTAACAGGTGCTGTTCGTCTAGGTTCTACCCTTGACGTCACAGGTGCTACTTCTCTTAACTCTACACTAGCAATTGAAGGAGCTACTTCACTTGCATCTACTCTTGTAGTTACCGGAGCTGCTACCTTTGGTGGGCTTGTGTCTACTTCTGTTGGTCTTAATGTTGGAACAGCAGCTTCTATAGGAACTACATTAGTAGTTACCGGAGCTGCGGCTTTTAGTGGAGCCGTTTCTGTTGCTGGGATTCTACAGTGCGTTTCTACTCTTCAGTTTACAGTGAGTGCTAATGTTTCTGCTATTACTCCAGCAGCTACGAATACTAGCCATAAGATTAGGTTCTTAGGGCCGGGTGGTGAAGTCCTCTACTTCCTTGCAACTTCTGTCGCAGGCTAAAAGAAGATGGGCTTTTCTAGTGTAAAGACGGTTACTGTTTCTGCAACTGCGTCGGCGGTGTCATATAGATGCCGCCTACGCGGGGTTATTGTTAATAACTACTCGGCTGCTGTGCGTGTCTTTACTGTCCGTGATGGTTCTCCTACAGCTGCCACACTTCTTACTTTTAGTGTGCCAGCAGCTTCTAACTATCAAGCGGATAATTTTCCAGGGGCTGGTATCTTGGCGGCTTCTGGGTTGTGGGCTGATCCAGGTGCAGGTGCTGCCGCCAGTGTAGAAGCAACACTCTTTTATGAATAAAAATAGCAAGAAGGCGCGTGACAGGCGCGTCGCGCGTAAGGCAAGAGAGAAGTTAAGAGAGGCGACTTTTAAAGGCGAGCCACGCATAAAGAAGAAGTGAGGGTAATATGGCTGTTTCTGGCACTACCTCCTTCGCTCTTACACTTGACGAGGCCCTCGAGGAAATCTATAGTCGTATTGGTGGTGAGCCAGTACTGGGCGGCGAAGCTCGTGACTTCCTTCGCACCTTTAACCTTTTAATGGCCGACTTGCAAACGCGCGGCCTCCTCCTTTTCACGCTTGAACAACAGTCAGCGGCGCTCACTACAGCGCTTGCTACAGTTTCTCTTTCTAGTGACACGTGGGACATTAATAGTCTTTACGTTCGGCGCACCTCTGTTGATACTCCAATGACACGTATCTCTCATGAAGAGTTTGCAAACATCAATGATAAGTTTAGCCAAGGCCGCCCACAGCTATACTACCTAGATAGACAGCGTGACGTACCTACCTTGTGGGTATGGCCACGAAGTGAGAATGCGACGGATACGTTGCGCTACTATAAAATACGCTTCATTCAAGATGCTGGGCGCCTTGCTAACGATCCTGACCTTCCTAGGCGTTATTGGCCCGCCCTTGTAGCTGGTCTTACATACTTTTGTGCTTTGAGGCGTGGTCTCTCTTTCCCTATTGATCGCCTTCAGATGTTGAAGATGGAGTATGAGGAGGTGGTGCAGAGAGCACTTGATGCTGACTCCGAAAGTGGCTCTCTCTTTGTGGTGCCTCTTATTAGGACTAATTAAAATGACTATCTTTTCTACTGGCAAGAATGCTTATGCAGAGTGTATGCGTTGTGGCTTTCTTTGTAAGTACAATGACTTAATAGAAGAGCAGAAAGGATTATGGGTCTGTCCTTATTGTAATGATGGCATCTTTAACAGGAAGGATCACCCGCTAAATATGCCGACTGTATGGCGCCTTGACCCTGAAGGTTTAGCGCATCGACATTATGCGGGAGAAGTTTTTGTTAGTGCTAGTGCGGCTGTGTGGGTTCCTACCTCTTCGACACCTGATGGTGTATAATGCCTTGGACACCTCTTACGCCGACATCTGTTACGCTAACGTGGGATGGTACACAGCAGAGCCTTTATGGTAATATGCATTACGGTTTGGGAGGTTTTGGGCAAGGGCCTTATGGTGGTGGCGTTGGATGGGTTCTTCTCGTAGAAACGTCTATAAATGAAACTTGGGCAGTGGTGGTGACATAATGGATTATAATTCTTTAGCATCAATGGTTCAAAGCCACGCTGAGAATGATGCCTCTGAATTTACAGGGGAAATTAATAACTTTGTTGATAGAGCTGAGTCACGTCTTACACGTGAGCTTGATTCTTATATAACTACTCTTTATGCTACAACTACTCTTACTGCTGCTGACCCCTTTTTGACACTACCCACAAGTTGCCTCTTCGTGAGAAATCTTAATATGCAAGATGGTGGCCTTCGCTCCTCTCTTTACTTAAAGACAGATGAATTTATCAACGAATATTGGCCCGCGCGGACAAGCACTGGCACGCCAAAGTATTATGCCAAGTGGGGCGTAAATACCGTTATTATTGCGCCAGCACCTACAAGTACAAATGTAGTAGAAATATCTTATGTTGCGAGGCCAACTGTTCTTTCTTCTGCTGCTGTCTGCAATGCCTTTAGTGCATATTGTGCAAATGCATTATTTTATGCTACAATGGTGGAAGCATGTCTCTTTATGAAGAATTCTCAGAAGGCTATAGAGTGGGATGTTCTGACTCAGAAGGAAATTGGCGCATTAAATAACGAAGGGCGGCGTAACAGGCGTGATGACTTGAGAGTGCCAGGTTCGCCAGCGGGTGGTGATAATAGTGTAACTGGTGGTGTTTAGTTGGTAAATGTACAATGATTTGGCGGAAATAAAATATGATTGTATACAAATTAACAAATAAGATAAATGGTAAAGGATATATAGGAATTACGTCAAAGACTTTAGAAAGTCGTTTTCGTGGTCATTTAAACCATTGTAGAAAAGGTAAAATACGTTATGCTATTCATAATAGTTTAATAAAATATGGTGTTGATAATTTTGATAAATGTACTCTTTATGAGGGAGTGAGTTGGAAGGAGATTCAAGTTGTAGAACGCGCTCTTATTGCTGAGTATGGAACGTATTTTCCTAATGGATATAATTTAACTAGGGGTGGTGGAGGAACGTTAGGTTTTAAACATATTGTTGGAAGAAAGATGAGTAAAGAAGCAGTAAAAAGGTCTGCTGAAAAAAGGCGAGGGCAAAAGAGAACTGATGAGATGAAAAAGCATATAAGTCTTGGTCGTATAGGAAAAGGTTTAAACAACAAAGCCGCCGCATCTTTAACTAAAGGTGATGTAGCTGTCATAAAGTGTTTATTAAATCTTAACAAAAGTCAAACAGAAATTGGGTGTTTATTTAATATAGATCAATCTGCTATTTCAAAGATTAAAACTGGGAAACACTGGAGTGATATCACTCCAGCGTCATTAGACCAAATTACTGGTCGGGAGGTGTAACATACCGTCAACTTTTACGACACGCGCCCGGCTTGAAAAGCAGGCAACAGGAGAAAATAGTAACACATGGGGGTCACGCTTAAATACTAATGTTTTTGACCTTGTTGATGAGGCGCTTAGTGGTTACGTTACTATTCCTGTCTCCTCTGTTCAAGTTACACTTACGGCAGCTGACGCTTCAACGGATGAAGCGAGGCAACACTCACTTGAAATAGCCGGCACTCTTACAGCCAATGTTAGTGTTATCACTGCCAGTGTTGAACGCTCTTGGTGGGTAAGAAATGCTACTAGTGGTGCTTTTGCTGTAACTTTTGGTCCTTTAGGAGCTGCTGGTGTTACTCTTCCTCAAGGAAGGCATACACTTGTTGTGTGTGATGGTGCTGTCACGCGTGGACTTCCTGACAGTGCCCCTGGCGTCTTTGATGTTACGGGGGCTACGTCTCTTAATAGTACATTAGCCGTGGAGGGAGCTACTTCTCTTGCTTCTACGCTTACTGTTAATGGGGCTGTTTCTACTAATTCCACCTTGCAAACTACCGGGGCTATAGGTACTGCTGGTGCTACTTCTGTTGGCACGACTTTAGATGTAACAGGGGCCACCTCTCTTAATAGTACCTTAAATGTTGAAGGGG
>ERZ1292623.687-Hain-H51-01um-R1-687-length-34892-cov-9_pt2 | contig 16101 bp, 14 predicted proteins | sample MGYA00564398_ERZ1292623 | MGnify/ENA primary metagenome ERZ1292623 (study PRJEB36523, sample SAMEA6512633) | groundwater metagenome | collected 2019-01-07 | study: AquaDiva: Metagenomics assemblies of 32 groundwater samples | reverse complement strand
CTAGCTAGGGCTGTAAAGAACTAAATGATTGATTAATGCAGGAGGAGGGAGTACCTCGATGGTCCATGGACCGCAGCACGTTGCGTGCGAAGTTCAGGGGCCTGCGCCCCGTGTTCACCGAACGCTCACGACGGCTGTGGGCGGCGACGGAAGCGCGAGCGTTGGGCCACGGCGGCATTGGCACGGTTGAGCGAGCGAGGGGCATCTCGCGGTCCACGATTCAGCGTGGACTCCGCGAGTTAGAGCGCGGCGCGCACACCGACCTCGGTCCGGAGCGGTCGCGGCGCGCGGGGGCCGGCCGGAAGTGCGTGCTGGAGACCGACCCGTCCCGTCCTGGCGGACCTGGAGGCGCTCGTCGAGCCCAGTACTCTGGGCGACCCCGAATCCCCGCTGCGGTGGACGACGAAGAGTGTGCGAGAGTTGGCGCGCGCGCTCACCCAGCAAGGCCACACGATCAGCCATACGCTGGTCGATCAGCTGCTGCATCAGCTTCAATACAGCCTGCAGACGAACGTCAAGACCCGCGAGGGACAGCAGCATGCGGATCGCGACGCGCAGTTCCAGTATATCAATGCGGCAGTCCGTCGCTGGCAGCGGCAGCAGCAGCCAGTGATCTCAGTGGATACGAAGAAGAAGGAGCTGATCGGCGATTTCAAGAATAGCGGCCGCGAGTGGCGGCCCCGCGGAGCACCCGCGCGCGTGCGGGTGCACGACTTCGTCATTCCGGAGCAGGGGAAGGCCATCCCGTATGGCGTGTACGATCTCCACCGGAATGAAGGCTGGGTGAGCGTCGGCGTCGATCACGATACTGCGAGCTTCGCGGTCAACACCATTCGCCGGTGGTGGGCCGTCATGGGTCGGGCCGCCTATCCGGCCGCGCGGTCACTCATGATCACCGCCGATGCCGGCGGGAGCAATGGCGCGCGGTCGCGCCTGTGGAAGTGGGAACTGCAGGCCTTCGCCAATCGCACCGGGCTTCAACTCACGGTCTGTCACTTCCCGCCGAGCACGAGCAAGTGGAACACGATCGAGCACCGGCTGTTCTCGTTCATCGCGATGAACTGGCGGGGCAAGCCGCTCACCGATGTTAGCACCATCGTCAGCTTGATCGGAGCGACCCGAAGCCAGACGGGGTTGCGCGTGCGTTCGGAAGTCGATCGCCGCACGTACCCGAGCGGCGTGTCCGTCACGGACGAGCAATTCGCATCGATCTATCTCAAGCCACACCGTTTTCATGGGGAATGGAACTACACCATCCACCCACGCCGGCGCCGCTGATCAGGCAGTTATTTCACTACAATCCCTTAGCCGTATATTCACCGCGCGATGTCCCTTTCCATCCTCCTGCTCGGCACGTCCGCCTCTCGCCCCACCATCGAACGCAACGTCGCGTCCGTGGCGCTCGTGCGCGAAGGCGAGACGATGCTGTTCGACTGCGGCGAGGGCACGCAGCGACAGATGATGCGCTACGGCGTGGCGTTCTCACTCGGCGACATCTTCTTCACGCACTTCCACGCCGACCACGTCATCGGCGTCATCGGGTTGATGCGCACCATGGCACTGCAGGGCCGCACTGACCCGTTGCGTCTTTGGGGACCCAAAGGCGCCGAACGTCATCTCAAGAGCGCCGAGAAGTTCGGCGTGGATCGGTTGACGTTCCCGGTCGAGATCAATGAACTGGAGCCCGGCCAGGCGGTGAAGCGGAAGGATCATGCGTTCGTTCCGTTCGCCGTGGATCACGGGCCGGGCTTGGCGTTCGGCTGGGCGCTCAAGGAAGACGACCGCAAGGGCCGGTTCGATCCCGATCACGCGCGCGAGCTGGGGGTGCCCGAGGGGCCGATGTGGGGCAAGATCCACAAGGGCGAAGCGGTCACGCTCGAGAACGGCAAAGTCATTCAGCCGTCGGAGCTGGTAGGACCGCCGCGGCCGGGCCGGACGGTGGTGATCACCGGCGACACGCGTCCGTGCGCAGGCACCGTGGATGCAGCCCACAAGGCCGATCTTCTGATTCACGAGTCAACGTTCGGCGACGAAGAGGCCGAGCGGGCCAAGGAGACCGGCCACTCCACGGCGCGCGAGGCGGCGATCGTCGCAAGGACCGCCGGGTGCCGCCGCCTGCTGCTCACCCACTTCTCGGCGCGCTACTCGCGCGACGCGGTGGAGCTGGAGGCGCAGGCGCGCTCGGAGTTTCCGGACACCACCATCGGCCGCGACGGCATGAACGTCGAGGTTCCGTTCCGGAACCTCTGAGAGAGGAGAGAGGGAGAGAGGAGAGAGGAGGTCGCTGCCCTCCTCTCTCCTCTCTCCTCTCTCCTCTCTTCAGATACCGAGCGTCGTCTTGGCAGGGACCGCCGGCCGCGACACGGCCATTGACCGACTGAAGAGACGCAGCAGCTGCGCCTGGTCCAGCTTCTCGAGCACGGCGTCCGGCGACAGGCGTGTGGTCACGCTGCGCGCTTCGGGTCCGGTACTGATGTACCAGTTATAGCGGTCATCGCGCGAGCTCTCGCCATTGGGATGGCGAAAGAGCACCATCGCATTGCTGGAGCCCGGCATCTGCACCAGCACTTTCCATTCGGTGCCGTCCGGCGCGCGGAACGTCTTCATCCGACCGTCGAGAGGTTCAGGGGCTGACGGCCGGCGTAGCCAGATTCCTCGTCGTGCCAGTGCTGCACGTCGGCTTCACCCAGGCGCCAGCACAGCAGCGCCGATTGGCCGTTGATCTCGCTCGGGAAGTCCACGAGACCCAGGCGGCGGTCCTTGAGCTGGATGCCCAAGTCGCCGAGTTCGCGCTGGTAACCATCGATCTCGCGCGCCAGCTGCTGCGCCTCGCGCTCGAGCTTGAGCGTTCGGTCGGGCGCATCCCCGGGACGCACGGTGGATGCCACGAGGTCCAGCTCGAGGATCTTCTCTCGCCATACCCGATGCTGGCGCACAACGTCTTCCACGATACGGCGCACCAGCGGCAGGGTCCGATTGGCTTCGTCGACGGTAAACAGTGTTTTCATCGTTTCTCTTCGGCCGCGCGTTCTTCCAATCGCCGTTTGCGGCGGCGCTCCGCGGCCTCGTATCGCCGTTTCTCGTCCGGAGTTTCCGGGGTGATTCCGGGAATCTCGATTGGACGACCATTCTCGTCCACCGCAACGAACGTCAGGTAGCAGGAGTTGGTGTGCCGCCGGCGACCGGTGCGCAATTCCTCGGCCTCCACCCGCACTCCGACTTCCATGGACGTGCGACCCACAAAATTGACGCTCGCCTTCATGACGACCAAGTCGCCCAAGTGAATCGGCTCGCGGAAGTCTACCCGGTCGATGCTCGCCGTGACGACGCTCATCCGGCAATGGCGAAAGGCGGCGATCGCCGCGGTCTTGTCCATCATCGCCAGCATCACGCCGCCGAACACGTGACCCATGTTGTTGGCGTGCTGCGGCATCATCAGCTCGGAGGTCTCGTGCCAACTCTGGCGCACCGTCCGGATGGTGCGGCTCATGGAAACGTGATCCGTGACCCGTGACCCGTGACCCGCGTACGATTCATCGCGAATACGACAGGCGTACCTGTGGACGACGCGGTTCGTGTGGCGTCATCGTACAGCGCCGCTTCGTCGAACGCCTTGATGAGCGCTCGACGCTGGGTGCTGTCGAAGTCCGGATTGTCGAGCCAGTAAATGCGGTGCACGGGAGCCGTCACGCCTCCAATCGCGTAGACACGACCGCTGGAGTCCTCCAGTACAAGACGAACGGGACGGACAATCGTGTCATAGACGGCGCGGACCGTGTACCGCGGCCGCACCCAGCGCTCTTCGCCGTCCGTGATGGAAGTCGGCAGGGCCTCGCGGGCTTCGGCCCACCACGCTGGCTCCGAGACCGCGATCGGCCGGATGGGCAGCACAAATCCCTCACCACCGTTGCCCCGCCCCGGAGCGGAAAACGCGATCATCAGGGCACCACTGGGGGCCGCCAGAGCAAAGCTCGTCGGGTCGAACTTGAACCGTTTGATCGCCTGTGCCGCGCGGCGGGCGGGCGCGCGTTCGTCCTTGAGCACCGAGTCCACCGTCTCACGGTACAGCCTGCGGGCGCGACCGAGCACCGTGGTGGCCATCCCCTTGCCGAGCAATTCAGCGAGGCCCACCCGGCGGCCGGACCGCAGATCCACGACCTCGTGGCGCGTCATGTGCCACGTGTCGTCGGTCGCGCCACCGGTGTCCACGTGGTACTCCAGCGACAGGTACGGACCGTGTACCGCGAGCACGCTCAACTCGGCTGAGGCGCTGCTGGCGGGGTCTTCCTCGGTATCCTCGTCTGTCGCCAGGCGACGCGCGTCGGGATGCTTGCGGGCGTACTTGCCGGCCATGGAGGCGACGACCGAATCCCGGAAGACCTCGATCGAGTCGCCCGTGACCAGGTCGCGCTGGTACAGGGTCTGCCCGACGAAGAATGCGTCCTCGAAAGACCGGTCGTCGTCCTCCACGTACAGCTCCTGGAATCGTCCGTCGAGTCGCGACAGGACGATTGGCGCACCGCGCATCCTGACGCCGCCCCCATCGCTGCGCACCCAAAAGGCCGAATCGCCGGCGGCGATGACGAATTCCGCGAACGGGGGCGCGGGCGTCCGCGGCGAGCACCCACCGAAAAGGATCAGGGCAACCAGTGCGAGCGGGCGAGCAAGATGCTTCGCTTCGCTCATCATGACAGCAGCGCTAAGTTGCACGCGGGGCAGGTGCGCGTCATACCGAAGCACAATATACGGAGCAGCAGCACGGATGTCGGGAAGCTCGCAGGAACAACTGAAGTCGCCGGTTCGCGTGACGTTCGCGGCAGTCGCGCTCGTTATGACCGTATTCGCCCTCCATGCCGCCCGAGGCGCGGACGAGGCCGCCGCGCAGGGCGCGGCACAGCCCGCCATCGCAGCCGATACCGGCGCGTTGCCCGCCCTGCGCGGTCTCTACCTGAACCGCTTCGCGGTGCAGAGCGGCGCCAGGATGCGGCGCCTGATCGCCATGGCCGACTCCACCGAGATCAACGCGTTCGTGCTGGACATGAAGGACGAGTTCGGGCTCAACTACCGGTCGTCCAACCCCAAGGTCCAGCGCAACGCCGGCGCACATGGCGCCGTGCGCAACGTGGGTGCGATCGTGGATACGCTCAAAGCGCACGGCATCACGCCCATCGCGCGCGTCGTGGCATTCAAGGATCCGATCGCCGCATCGCAGAACCCCGAGTGGACCATTCGCACCGAGGACAGCTCGGCTTGGCGCGACAAAGAAAGCCAGGTCTGGGTGAACGCGTTCCATGCGGACGTATGGGAGCACAACCTGTCGGTCGCCGAGGAATTGGCGAAGATGGGATTCGTCGAGATCCAGTTCGACTATATCCGGTTTCCTGAACCGTACGCCTCATTGCCGAAGCAGGTGTTTCCGGGCGCGAAGGGGACGAAGGCCGACGCACTGACCACATTTCTCGTGCGGGCGCGGGAGCGACTGGCACCGCTGGGAGTGCGCTCGACCGCGGACGTCTTTGGCCTGGCCACGACTGCCCGGGGCACGCTCGAAGTCGGCCAGAACTGGGAGCGGCTTTCACCTGTGGTGGACGTGATCCTCCCGATGGTCTATCCGTCGCACTACCCACGCGGGGCGTTCGGCGTCCCGCTGCCAAACGCCGATCCATACGCGATCGTGAAGACTGCGGTGGACACGGCGCGTTCCCGCGACGTCGCGATGGGACTCGTGCGCGGCGATCACGTGCGCGCGTGGCTCCAGGCGTTCACGTTGGGGCGCCCGCCGTACGGCGTGGAAGAGATCAAGGCGCAAAAACGCGCCGTGTACGACGCCGGCTACGGCGGCTGGATCCTGTGGAACCCGGCGTCGAACTATGACCTGTTCGCTGCCGCTCTGGAGCCAAAAGCCCAGCGCCCGTAGGGACAACAACCGCCTCCCTGCAACAACTGCGTCAGGCCTTCCGAGCGAGTGACTCAACTCCGCTCACCGCCCGCTCGATCTCGGATACCGTGGTGTATGCGCTGCAGCCAACGCGGACGACGCCGTCGGGCCAATTGCCCAGGCGCTCGATGATCGTGGCGGCATAGAAGTCGCCGTGCGACACGAACAGGCCGCGCTTGGCGAGTTCGACCGCAACATCGTCGCTGGTGACCCCGTTCACGCGGAACGCGATCGTCGGCGTCCGACGGGCACCAGGCGGAAGGCCAAAGCGCGTCACGCCCCTGATGTCGCCGAGCCCGGCCCACAACTGCTCGAACATCTCGGCACCGCGGTGATGCAGTGCCGTGAGTGCCACCGACAACGCCGCACGTCCTTCTTTCCCAGCAGCCAGCGAGGCGATCCAGTCCACGGCGGCGCCCGCGCCCACGATGCCTTCGTGGTTCTGCGTGCCGGTCTCGAGACGTTCCGGTGCTTCCTCCGGAGCCGGCGCCAGCCTGGGCACGTCCAGCTGCTCCATCAAGTCGCGCTTGCCCCAGATCACGCCGATGTGCGGCCCGTAGAACTTGTACGCACTGCACGTCAGGAAATCGGCGTTCATCGCCTTCACGTCCACCAACTCGTGCGGCGCGAAGTGCACCGCGTCCACGAACATGAGCGCTTTTCTCGCGTGCGCCATCGCGGCCACGCGTGGGATGTCCACGATCGTACCGAGCGCGTTGGACGCGGCGACGCACGCCACCAAGCGTGTATTGGCGGTGATCTTTCGCTCGAGGTCGTCCAGGTCCAGCGTGCCGTCCTCGGTGCGCATCCGCGCCATGACCACCTTGACGCCGCGCTCTTTCTCGAGGGCGCGCCACGGCGCCACATTGGCGTGGTGATCCAACTCCGTGATGACGACTTCGTCCTTGGGCCCCCAGCCGCGACCCAGGCCGCGCGCCACGTGGAACGTGAGGGTCGTCATGTTGGCGCCGAAGGCGATCTCATCCGCCGAGCCATTCACGAAATCCGCCAGCGCCCGGCGCGCGTCGAGAATCATCGCGTCGGTCTCGGCGCTGGTGGGATACTTCCAATGCGTGTTGGCGTTGTGGTGGTACAAGTAGTCGGCCACGCGATCCACGACCTGACGCGGCACTTGCGTGCCGCCCGGGCCGTCGAGGTACGCAACCGGATGCCCGTTATGGCGCCGCTGCATGGCCGGAAAGTGCGAGCGGATTTCGTCCACGCTCGCCACGGCGGACAGCGCAGTGTTGCTGGGGCGCGGCCTGGCTGCCGTGGTTCTCACTTGATTTGCGCTCCGGCCCAGCGCTCGATGACCTGGACGGTCTCCACGTGATCGGCCTCTTCGCCCAGCTCCATGCGCGCCGCGGAACACAGGTCGGCGACCAACTGCGTGAGCGGCGCCGGCACATGTTCGTCGCGCGCGATCTGCGCGGCGATGCGGGCGTCCTTGTCCATCAGTGCCAGCCGGAACGTTCGAGGAAATGACCGGTTCAACACGCGCTCCGGAAACAGGTTCATGGACGCGTTGGACCGGCCGCTCGACGCGTTGATGACCTCGAGCGCCACGCGGGGCGACACGCCGGACTTGGCCAGCGCGACGAGCACCTCGCCGGTGCCCCAGATCGTGAGCGCCAGCAGCGCTTGATTCATCGCCTTGACGGCGTCTCCCGAGCCGACGGGACCGCAGTGCACGATGGTCTTGCCGAACGCCTCGATCACCGGGCGGACGCGCTCGATGTCCTTGGCGTCGCCGCCGCACATCACCGTGAGAGTGCCCGCCTCGGCGCCCTTCACTCCGCCGCTCACGGGCGCGTCGATGAACGCGATCTTCTTCGTGGCAAGCGCCGCGGCCATGCGCTTGGAGGTGGCCGGATCGCCGGAGGTCAGGTCGAGCACAGTCGCACCGGACTTGATGCCGACGATCGCGCCTGCGTTCAGGACCTGCTCGACATCGGCGGAGGTGGAAAGGCAAATGGCGACGACGTCCGCGTCCTTGATGGCGTCACGGGCCGACCTTGAGAGCGGGACGCCGATTTCGTTGGCGAAGACGGTCGCACGCTCGGCGGTGCGGTTCCAGACTGTGAGTGGGAACCCGGCAGCTTTTAGGCGGCGGGCCATGGGCCGGCCGATGGAGCCCAAGCCAAGAAACGCGACGGATTGCATGCCGAGAATCTACGGACGCGGCGCACGACTTGCCTTGACGACGGAGAGGGAACGGAGAATGGAGAATGGGCGCGTTTCTGGATCACGCCCATTCTCCATTCTCCATTCTCGATGCTTCGGGTTACAGCGAGAGCCAGTACGAGCCCTTGATGAGGAAGACGTTCCCCGGATGCGATCCAAAGAGCGATCGGGTATCCGAGCCCACGCTGAACGGCGAGCGGGTGGCTCCGCCATTCGACGATGTGCGCTCCTGTGCCCACACGAAGTACAGCGTCGAGCCCGGGCGGTACTCCCAGCGCACGACCGAGTTGGACCGGAACTGCCTGAAGTTGAAGCCGTCGTCGAGGGGGCTTGATCCGTAGGGCAGCCAGCGATCCAGGTAGTTCACGCCGCGCGGGTTGGAGAGTTCACGCCAGTCGGTATAGTCGCCGCCGGTCATGAACGGTTGCGCGTAGATCTGCATCGACAGCGTCGGCGTCGCGGTGAAATTCACGCGCACGTTCATCGACAGCGTCTTCTGGTCGAGTCGCGCAAAGGTGACGTCCGCCGTGTCGGTGGTCACGTCGCCATAGTTCTGGTACCACTGCGCATCGTTGAGATCGCGGCCGAAGCTGACGCCGAGGTCGGTACTGAAGCGGCTGGCGATCTTGATTGTCACCGACGGATCGATACCGTAGCCGCGGGAGCGGCCCTCATCACCCGTGGCCCAGCGGGTGAAGAAGTACGGCACGATGGACTTGCGGTTGTCACCCTCCACGCCGGCCCATCCCCACAGCGAGCGCGACTGACGCACCGCCGGCCCGCCACGCGAGCACAGGTCGCAGTACGACGGCGCCAGCGCGTTGCCCCCCTGGCCGGCGTGCAACCAGATGTTGTTCTTCAGCTGCATGTGGGAGTTGATGTTCCCGCCCAGCTCCTGGCGCATACCGTCCGCCGTCCAGTTGGTCCACTGGTTGAAGTTTGTTTGCCACTGGCGGTAAACTTTCGTCGGCGTCCGGAGCTGGATCGCATACCACAGGTACTGGTTCTGGCTGTTGGCCCGTGACAAGAACCCCACGTCGTTGATCTCGAAGCCCGGCGAGATGTACTGATATCCGGTGCTGAACCGGGTGATGCCGCCGCCGTTCTTGTTCAGGTTGATCTGGAACGACGTGCCCGAAAGCGACGTGCGTGTCGGATCATACGCGAGGTCGTCGTCGCGGCGCTGGTAATTGTGCACGCCGCTGCGCTGGGTGGACGCGATCGCTATCGCGGACCCGCGCACATTGCTGGCGGCGGCGTACGCGTTGATCGAATAGCGCCGGTCACTGGTCTCGTGCCGCGTGTCGATACCCATCGAAGTCGCGTCGCTGCGCAGGAAGTTCGCGGTCCACTGGTCCAGGCTGCGATGCACGTTGGTGAGCATGAGGCCCACGCCACCGCGGCCACCGCGGAAGTCCTGTTGCAGGCGCCCCACCGAATAGTTCGTAAGCGGCTCGATGGTCTTGTCGCCCGGCGCCAGTTCACGGTCCGTGGTCGCATTGAGGAAGCCCACCGACATGCCATTCCTCAGCCGGCCAGTGAGCTTGGCCGCGCCAAGGATGGTGGACGACGTCACGTTGCCGTTGGCGTAGTAGTTGTTACCCAGTTGCGGCGACCGGCCGATGCGGCGCGAGTAGAACAGGCCGGAACAGTCGCCGTCGTTGCAATTGATGGCGAACCGGAACAAGCCCTGCCCTTCCAGGAAGAACGGCCGCTTCTCCGGGAAGAAACTCTCGAACGCGCTCAGGTTGAGCACCGAAGGATCCGCCTCCACCTGGCCGAAGTCTGGATTGACTGTGGCGTCGATCGTGAGGTTGGACGTCAGGCCGTACTTCACGTCGGCACCGGCGGTGCCCTGGCTGCGCATCATGTATCCCGGGCCAACGCCATCGACCACGTTGGCCGTCTTGGCCACGGAGTACGGCGCCACTTCCAACCGGCGCGGCGATGCGATGCCGCGTATGCCCGTCAGTTCGCCGAACTGCGATGCGATGCCCGCCTTGGACCGGCGATACACGGGCCAGCTGTGCCGCTCGCTGTAGCGCGCGATTTCGCGGCTGATGGCCAAGCCAAACGTGTGCGACTCCGCCGCCGAGTACCGCAGCTGACTGAGGGGAATGCGGAACTCGGCCACCCAGCCCGCCGAATCCACGCGGGCGGCGGCGTCCCACACCGCGTCCCAGGAAGTGTCCTCATCCGAGTCATTGAAGATCGCGATGTCGCGCTTCACGCCAGCCGGGTTCACCGCGAACTGGAATCCGCTGCGCTTGTCGTGATACGAATCGATCAGGACCTTGATCTCGTCCGACGCGGTGCGCTGATCACGGCGCGCCAACAGCGCCCGGATGCTGTCCGGATGCGCGTCGAACGAGCGGACGATGACGTACAGGTTGCGCTCGTCGTACGCCACGCGCGCCTGCGTCTGGAAGCGCGGCTCGCCGTCCTCGCTGGGGTCGTAGACCCGGAAATCTTCGATGACTTGGGCGGTGGACCAGATACTGTCATCCGCCCGGCCGTCGATGAGCGGCGCGGTCGTGGCACGCGCCGCGACGGCCACGGTCGCCGATGGCGGCGTGATTCGTGACGGCGGCATTGCCCGGCCGCGATCAGCATGGTCCTGCGCGAAAGCCGTGGTGGCGAAAGCGGCGAGGGCGATGGCTGCGGTCCTGATGGTCTGCATGAATTCTGATCCGGGGCTGATGAGAACGGGGTCGCCTCAGCGGCAGATGTCTCGACTGCTGAAAATCTAGCATAGTGCTGGAAAACTAGCACTTGTGGTCTTTTCTCCGACTTCATTGAGACACCGAGGGCGACGGAAGGGTTGGGTCACCCGTTTCACGTCGAGCCGCGCCGTTTTGCACCTAGCCCGCACCCGCTGCCCCCTGCCAACTTCCCGCCCATGGCGTTTGACCCTCAGGAGAAGCCGCTGGCCGCGCTGCTGGCGCCGGACATCCTCGACCTGCTCGAGGAGAGTCCGGCGTCGGTGGCAGCCGAGACCGAGGACTTGCACCCCGCCGACCTGGCGGACGTCGCCGAGCTGATTCCCCGCGAGCAGGTGGCGGCGTTCCTGGCGGCGCTCTCACCGGCGCGCGCCGCGGACGTCCTGGAGTACCTCAACGAGGACCTCCGCTCCGACATCCTCGAGGAGATTCCGGCGAGCCAGGCGGCCGCGCTCGTCTCGCAGATGACGCCGGACGACCGTGCGGACGCCCTCGAGACGATCGACGCGGACGTCGCCGACGAGATCGTGTCGGAACTTCCGGCCGAGGAGCGCGCGGAGACCGAGCGCCTGCGCCAGTTCGAACCGGACACCGCCGGCGGCTTGATGACCACCGAGTTTGTCTCGCTGTCGGAGAACATGCCGGTGGACGAAGCATTCACCGCCGTGCGGGCGCTGGCCCGGTTGGGGCGCAAGGAGGCCACGTACGCCATTTACGCGACGGGCACCGACGGCCGGCTCCAGGGCGTGCTCTCGCTGCGCGAACTGCTGGCCGCCGCGCCCGGCGCCACGATCGCCGAAGTTGCCCGCACCGAGGTGGTGACCGTCGCGCCATCCGCGGACCGGCAGGAAGTGGCGCGCATCACCGCCGACTACGACCTCATCGCCGTGCCGGTCGTGAGCGAGAGCGGACACCTCATGGGCGTGGTCACGGTCGACGACGTCATCGACGTCATCCAGGAAGAGCAGACCGAGGACATCCAGAAAATGGGCGGCATGGAGGCACTGGATGAGCCATACATGTCCATCAGCTTCTGGGGCATGATCCGCAAGCGCGGCGTGTGGCTCTGCCTGCTGTTCATCGGCGAGCTGTTCACCGCCAGTGCGATGCAGGGGTTCGAGGACGAACTGAAGCGCGCCATTGTGCTGTCGCTGTTCGTTCCACTGATCGTGAGCTCCGGCGGCAATTCCGGAGCCCAAGCCACTTCCCTGATCATCCGCGCCCTGGCGCTCGGGGAATTGCAGCTCAAGGACTGGTGGCGCGTGGCGATGCGCGAACTCCCCACGGGCCTCACGCTCGGCCTCATGCTTGGAGTGCTGGGTATCGTGCGCGTGGTAATGTGGCAGAAGCTGGGCATATGGGACTACGGGGAGCACTATTGGCTGCTGGGCATCACGGTGGGGATCTCAGTCACCGGCGTCGTGGCGTTCGGGTCGATGATCGGCTCGATGCTGCCGTTCGCCCTGCGGCGGTTCGGCCTCGACCCGGCCAGCGCGTCGGCGCCGTTCGTCGCGACGCTGGTGGATGTCACGGGCCTGGTCATCTACTTCCTCGCCGCGCTGCTGATCCTGCGCGGCACGCTGCTGTAGAAGCGTGAATCCCAATCACCCCGTGACCGCCAGTCGCGCGACGCTGTACGTCACGCTTGGAGCGTGCGGGTTCGGCGCGATCTCCATTTTCGTCGCGATCGCCACGAACGCCGGCGCGTCGCTCCTGAACGTGCTGTACTGGCGCTACGTGATCGCGGCGCTGGTCCTGCTGCTGGTGATGGTTCGCGGCGGAGGACGCCCGGACCGGCGCGGCTTTCGCGTCATGATGACCGCGGGCCTGGTACAGTCGCTCATCGCCGTGCTCAGCCTCTCAGCCCTGCGGTATATCAGCGCGGCAACGCTGGCATTCCTCTTCTATACATATCCGGCGTTCGTGGCCGTGCTGGCGCGCATCCGCCACAGCGAACCGTTGACTCCGGCGCGATTGACGGCGCTGATGGTGTCCCTGGTCGGCATCTTCCTCATGATCGGGGCGCCTGGCGGCGCGGCGCTCCATCCCACCGGCGTGTTCCTCGCCATCATCTCCGCCGTGATGTACGCACTGTACATCCCGATGATCAACGGCATGCAACGCGAGCTCACACCGCTGGCCACCGCGCTCTACATGACCACCGGCGCCGCCGTGTTCCTGGGCTTTGCGGGCCTGGCCCGGGCCGAGTTGACGATCGGCCTGCCGATGACGGCGTGGTGGTCCGTGCTGGCGCTCGCGTTGCTGTGCACGGCCGGCGCATTCCTGGTGTTCCTCCGTGGGCTGGGGGTGCTGGGGCCCGTGCGCACCGCCATCGTCTCGACCATCGAGCCGTTCTTCACCGCGACACTCGGCGCGCTGTTTCTGAAGCAGCCAATGACGACGTCGACTATCGCGGGCGGCGGATTGATTGCAGCGGCAGTAGTCCTGCTGCAGCGCAAGAGCAACGACGCACCAATAGACTCAAGACCCAAGACCCAAGACCCAAGACCTCAGTAGCTCTCAGACTTGGGTCTTGGGTCTGCAGCTTGGTGTCTTCAAACGCCGACCGCCTCCGCCATGGCCTCGAGCTTTTCCTCGTCGACATCGCCCAACGGCGACATGATGCCTGTTTCCATCCACGCTTGCTCGCCCCGCAGTACCTGCTGACTCAGTCGGTAGACTCGGTCATCGGTGGGACCATAGAGGTTCCTGAACAGCTCCTTCACCCGGATGCACGCCTCGCGGCAGAACACATCGGCGAGTGCGATGGCCCCCGCGTTGCCGGCCTTGGCGTCCGCCTGCGCCTTGCTGCACGTCGCGGCGATGGCGAACAACTCGGCGCCGATATCCACGGCGCGGAACAGCACCATCTGCTTGCGCTCCAACCTGGGACCAAAGCGCACCATCGCGTGAAAGAGCGAGCGGCCCAGCTTTCGTGAGTGCCGTTCGGCCCAGCGCAGGTGTTTCGCCAGCGCGCCGAACTCGCCGAACGAAAACGGCACCTGCCCCGCGCCGAACCAACGCGCAGGATACCAAAACGGATAGAACTTCATCACGCGTCCGAGGGCCGACAGTTTGTCGCCGCTGGATGACTTCGGGTCCACGAGCGCGAACGCCGTCTTGAAGTGGTGGTCCACTGCTTCGCGGGCGATGAACAGCCGCATGATCTCCGAGGATCCTTCGAAGATCAGGTTGATGCGCGCGTCACGCATGGCGCGCTCGATGGGAATCGGCTTCTCGCCGCGTGCGCGCTGCGAGTCGGCCGTTTCGTAGCCGCGTCCGCCGCGCACCTGCAGCGCGTCGTCCACGATGCGCCAGCCGTGCTCGGTGTTGTACATCTTCGCGATAGCCGCCTCGAGCCGGATGTCGTAGTCGCCGCGTTCGGCAAGCCCGACGGTGAGATACGAGATCGCCTCCATCGCATACGTGTTGGCGGCCATCATGCCGATCTTGCGCGCCACGGCTTCGTGCTTGCCCACCGGCGCGCCCCACTGCACGCGCTCCCGCGCCCATGTGCGCGTGGCCAGGAGCAGCGCCTTGCACCCGCCTGCCGTGCTGGCCGGCAGCGTGAGACGGCCGGTGTTGAGCGTGATGAGCGCGAGCTTGAGGCCCTTGCCTTCACCCCAAAGGATGTTCTCGCGCGGCACGCGCACGTTGGTGAAGCGAATGACGCCGTTCTCGATCGCCCTGAGCCCCATGAAGCGGCAGCGGTGCACGATGTCCACGCCGGCCCATTTCTTTTCCACGATGAACGCCGTGATCTGCTTGCGCGGCTTTCCCTTCACGACGACGTCGGGCGTCCGCGCCATCACGACGAAGAGATCGGCGCGCGTGCCGTTGGTGCACCACAGCTTCTCGCCGTCGAGGATGAACTCCTTGCCGTCGGCGCTCGGCGTCGCCGTGGTCTCCATGTTCGCGGGATCGCTGCCCGCGTTGGTCTCCGTCAGCGCAAACGCGGAAATCTCGCCCTTGGCCAGCCGCGGCAAGAACTTCTTCTTCTGCTCGTCGCTGCCGAAGAGCATGAGCGGCTGCGGCAGGCCAATGGACTGGTGGGCTGACAGCAGCGCGGTGAGCGAGCCGTCCTTGGACGTCACCAGCGACATGGCCCTGACGTAGCTCGTGTACGACAGGCCCAGGCCGCCGTACTCCGTGGGGATCTTGATGCCGAACGCGCCCATCTCGCGCAATTCCTGCACGGACGACTCGGGGATCTCGCCGGTGCGGTCGATCATGTCGGAGTCCACACGCCCCATGAAATCGCGGAGCTTGGCCATGAACGGCGCCGCGCGGCGCTCCTCTGCCGGATCGGACTTCGGATACGGATGGATCAGGTGCAGCGAAAAGCGCCCGAGGAACAGGTCGCGGACGAAGCTGGCGCCAGCCCACTCGCTCTCGCGCGCTGCTTCAGCGACGTCGCGTGCTTCGACTGCGGTGGCGAGCTGTTTGGAGGACGACATGGCGGAAGGCCGCTAAGGGATCTTGTGAATGTTAGCGTCGCGACTCGTGACTCGTGACTTTCGCGCGACAATGGCCGCCCCCGCCAACGCGACGGCGGCGAACGCGAACCACTGAATCGCGTAGTTCAGGTGCGGGCCGTTGTCGAGGACGGGTACCGGCAGCCGCGCCGGGATGGAATCGATGTGGCCCGAGTCCTGAAGCACCACGTACAGCGGCGCGAAGGGATATGGCAGCAGTGAGTCCACACCGCTGGAGTCAAAGGCGCGCAGCCCGCGCCCCTTCACGTTGACGGCGCCCGCCGTGGCGATCCGCATCGTGTGTCCATGGTATTCGGTGCGACGTTCACGCCAGCGCGCGAGATCCACCGTGGACGCATCCGGAGCGTACACCCACCCGCGGTTCACGAGCACCGCCGCGCTCTCGCCCACCACGCGAACCGGCGTGATGATCCACACCCCGGGCGAGCCGCTGCGCGAGCGTCCGAGGATCGCGAACTCCGCGGCCGTATCGGCTTCGCCGCTGACCACGGTGCGGCGCAGTCGCGCGCCGTCGAGGGTCCCCAACGTGTTCCACGGCACCTCTGGCTCGGCCAGGCGCAACGCCATGTCGGCATTCTGCGCGCGACGCTCAGCGAGCCGGCCCAGCTGCCAGAGCCCGAGCCGCACGAACACGGCGGCCAGGGCGACGGCGATGACGACAAACACGATGATGCGACGCGACACAGCGGTAAGCTCGCTACTTGGCCGCCGGAGCGTCACCGACGCTGATCGCGAACGCAGCCGTCATCACGCGGCCGGAGCG
>ERZ1292623.2303-Hain-H51-01um-R1-2303-length-17293-cov-17_pt2 | contig 16102 bp, 11 predicted proteins | sample MGYA00564398_ERZ1292623 | MGnify/ENA primary metagenome ERZ1292623 (study PRJEB36523, sample SAMEA6512633) | groundwater metagenome | collected 2019-01-07 | study: AquaDiva: Metagenomics assemblies of 32 groundwater samples | reverse complement strand
CAAACTTACCAGAAACTCGTAGAAAAAGTGTCTTAAGTTTGGGGGTATTGACACTATCTCTTTCTTCAGGAAACCATACTTTTGCCTTAAGAGGCAGGGAATCAGGAACAAGGATTGATTACTTCTATCTTGCGCGCGTAACTGACACTACTCCTCCTGCTGCGCCAACAGGAGTAATGATACAATAAAATAAATAAATAAATTAAAATAAATAACGAACAATGAATCGCTCATCATCAAAAATAAAAGTTTTTCTATTCGTAGGCATTCTTTTGGCAATATTTATATTTGGCACAGCAAGCGCTGAAGCGGCAAATTGGTATGTCAGGAAAGGATCAAATGGTAATGGTTCAAGTTGGACAAATGCTTGGGATGATATAAACAATATTAACGGCTTATTAGCAGGAGATACTGTTTATATTGCTGCTGGAAATTATACTGGAGCTTATACCTTTATAGCATCGGGGTTAAGTGGAATGCCTATAACAATAAAAAGGGCTGTCATTTCAGAGCACGGGTCGGCAACAGGGTGGAGCGACTCTTATGATGGTACTGTGAATATTGCGAGCGCATCTTCTCCTACATTCACTGTAAGTGGAAGAAATAATTTAGTAATAGATGGTGTAGATAAGGCTAAGTTTATCCTTAATGGTGCATCAGCCAGAAATTATGGTATTTTTGGTAATGGCACGTCTACACATAGTATTGTAATTCAAAACATTACAGGACATCACTTTACAAATTCTCCTATTATCTTTGGGAAAGCAAGTGGATTTGGAAATAATATAGAGGTGGCGTATAGTGAATTTTATAAAAATGGTAATTCCGTGGCCCATGATGATGATGGGAGTATACTTCTAATGTATGCCACAGCTATCGGGCAAGGTAGGAATAAGATTCACGATAATTATATACATGATGGATGTATAACTGCCGCATTAGCGGCATGTGATCTGATGACAGGCAATATACATCACACAGATATATATAATAATCATTTTGATTCTGGGTGGACGTGGGAAAATTCATCTGACATGCTACACATTAGCGGTAAATATAACAATATTTATAATAATGTATTTGAGACGGATGGCTGGAATCAATATATATTCATTCATACACAAAACCCTGCCGCAGTCATACCTGAATATAATTACATTTATAATAATCTGTTCTATAAAATTCCTACACAAACAGGTTGGGCTGCTATAGTGTTTGCTTCATATCCTGGCGGTACGATAAGAAATACTTATATTTATAACAATACATTTTATGGTCAGCGATGGGGCATAAATTTGGGTGGAGACGGGCAAATACTTAATGTATCAATAAAAAATAATATATTTTGGCCTGAAGCTGTAGAGCATAGACATATAAATGATAACAAGAATTTAGTAGGTAGTGGCCAAGTTACTTTAGACAATAATTTTTATTATACTGGAGATTCCACTACTGTTTATTATACGGGCCCTGGTAATAAAACTGTAGCCCAATTACAAGCTCTTGGTTATGAATTAAATGGAGCCGGTGGAGGTAATCCAGGCTTTGATTCGATAGCCAACTCATCTGGTTTCCATCTAACAGCCAGCAGTCCTTCTCCTGTACTCAATGGTGGTGCTGATTTATCCAGTATATTTACAACTGATAAAGACGGTACATCCCGTCCTCAAGGCGCCGCCTGGGACATCGGCGCCTACGAGTATCTCGTTTCTGGTCCGCCTCCCTTAGACACCACATCGCCTTCAATTCCCACCAATCTTTCTGCTACTCCAATATCCTCCTCCCAAATCAACCTATCCTGGATTGCTTCCACAGATAACGTAGGAGTTCTTGGCTATAGAATCTTTCGTGATAGCAGTCAATTGTCAACTGTCACTGGTCAATTGTCATATAGTGACACCAATCTTTCTCCTTCCACTTCATACACCTACACTGTTTCCGCCTATGACGCCGCAGGCAATAATTCAAATCAATCAACATCAGCTAAAACTACCACTCTTCCAACCTCTTCATCTTCTTATGAAGCTGAATCTTGTATTCTGGCTTCGCCTATGCAAACAATATCAGATCCTTCTGCTTCTGGCGGCCAATATATCCAAACCTCATTATCAGAATCAGGAACAGCCACCTGCAGTTTTTCCATCACTACCCCAGGAACTTACACTCTTATCGCCAAGGTCTTTGCTCCTAATTCAGGAACCGACTCCTTTTATTTCCAAATGGATAATTCCCCTGAAGATATATGGGATTTGAACCCAACCGCTTCTCCAAGCGAATACAGTGTCTGGCGGGAAGATAGCCTTGCCAAAAGAGGAACCGGCACCTTTGACAACCCCCAATACGACCCTTATACACTATCTCTTTCTTCAGGAAACCATACTTTTGCTTTAAGAGGCAGGGAAGCAGGAACAAGGATTGATTACTTCTATCTTGCGCGCGTAACTGACACTACTTCGCCTAGCGCGCCAATAGGGTTGGTGGTTCAATAAATTTTGACTTTCTATTTTTTTTAAATATAATTTTATTATAAAAAAGTATTAAGATTATCATGAGACAAGATTTTGGAAAAATCATTATTATGCGAAATATAATTTTTTTTATTTTATTTTTATTAAGCGCGAGTAGTGTTTATGCTGCTAACGTAACTGTTGACGCTTCAGTTATGCAGGGCGCATTATCAAGATATGAACAGTATGATAATATTGTTTATGCAGTCGGCAGTCTGGATAACGAGAATTTAAAGGACCTAAAACTAAAGGAAATAAGAGTCTTTGTCCAGCCATCAAACTGGTCTCTTAGCGAAGGAGTTTATGATTTCTCTGCGCGCTATTCTAGATTAGATGCTATTATTGCTGCTGCCGCTGCTCCGGTAATACAATTAGGAGGCACTCCTCAATGGCTGGCTGATACTAGCTATTCCAATGGAGTTTATTCTGGAAGTGATCCTCCAAAAGACTATAATAAATATCAGACGATGATTAAGGATGGACTGGAGCATTATAAAACAAGGTATCCCAATCTCGAATATATTATGCCTTGGAATGAGCCAGACGCTACTTGGAATCCTGCAACAATTACTCCCACTATCTATTATGAAATTTACAAACGAACCGCTAATGCAATTACTCAAGTAAATGCTATGAATCTTCCTGGCCCTACGCTGAAAATAGGGGGTCCAAGCGTTAGCAATGGTAGCAGTTTGGATGCATGGATGCCAGGATTTCTTGATTATGTAAAGAACAACAATATACAGATTGATTTTGTGGACTGGCATGATTATTTGCATCCAAATAATCCATCTGGCTTAAAAAGCGATGCGGATAAGGTAAGGGGATGGCTATCTTCTCGTGGGATGAGTAAGCCAATTTATATTGGAGAATGGAACTGGCAACCAGGCAGTTATAATTGGGAAGTTCCTCAAACAGCCAGTTCAAGAGCCAGAACTGCTGCATTTATTGCAGTAGCGGATTACTACTGGCTTCAAGGAGGAGTGGCTAAACCCTACCATTGGCTTATTAGAACGGCTGATGCTGATGAGGCAAAAAGCCAGCTTGGTTCTTCGGATGGAATTGTCTACCCTTTTTACAACACTTTAAAAATGATGTCCATGCTTAAGCAGACGCGCGTTTCTGCTGTTTCAGATGGCGTGGCTTCTTCTGGATTAGGAGTTGGATCAATAGGAACATCTGACAATACTGGTATTGCAGTCCTGCTTTGGAATTATCAAAATCAGGGGAGCGTTTCACAAGATACTATAATTAATATTAATAATCTCCCTAGCATTTTCTCAGGGAAAAATATTCAGTATGAGCGTTATCTCGTAGATGCGACTCACAGTAATTATGAATATAATAGTTTAAAGGATAAATTAGAATTAGTAGAAAGCCAGACGCTTTCACCTCGCACTTCCCATTCAGCAACAATCAATATGGCCGCTAACAGCGTATCATTGATTATTTTAACACCGACTCAATCAACAACGCCAAATAATCCGCCTGCGGTTAATATTACCAGTCCAATCAATGGTTCATTATTTACAGCTCCGGCTAATATAAATATTAATGCCACCGCATCTGACACTGACGGAACCATAAGCAAGGTTGAATTTTTTCAAAATACCGTCAAATTGGGCGAAGACATTGCTAGTCCATATAATTTTAACTGGAACAATGTTTCTTCCGGCAGTTATCAATTAACTGCTCACGCCACGGATAATTCAGGAGCAGTTTCTATTTCCAGCCCTATAACCATTATTGTTAATAACCAATCTTCTACTAGCAGTATTAATATTATTAATAGGGAAATTATTACGAGTTCTGATGATGCTGAAGATCGTTACGATGGTTCTATTAATAATTTAAGCGGAAATACTCTTGAATTAAATATTGATCATATTGGACTTCGATTTACCAATATCGCTATCCCTCAAGGAGTTACGATCAATAATGCTTATATGACATTTATCGCAAAAGCAACAGGAACTGCTCCAATATCAACAATATACGGAGAAGCAATTGATAATTCGACAACGTTTAATTCCACCGCTGGAAGCGTAAAAAATATTCCAAAAACTAATGCTTCAATTTCGTGGACTTCACCTACTTGGGCAATTAACACAATAATAGATACACCCTCTATTAATAATATTGTTCAAGAAATTATTAATCGTTCAGGATGGCAAAGCGGTAATGCGATGACTTTTATTATTCCTGGTACTGGTATATCGGGGACCGAAGGCATATATTCATATGATTCTTCTATTGCCAGCGGAGGAGGTAAAGCGCCTAAACTTCACATTGAATTTTCTTCTCAAATTACGCCTCCTGATACTATTTCGCCTGCCCCTCCCAGCGGATTGCAGGTGCAATAAAAAATATTATAATAGGCAGTATGAAGAGAATACTTGTTTTAAATTGGAAAATGAATCCGGTGACATTGGAAGAGGCGCTAAATTTAGCAAGGGCAAGTGACTATAAAGATGTGATTATTGCGCCGCCGTTTATATTTATAGAAGAAATCGCTAAAATTTTAAAAAAAGCGAGAATTGGCGCTCAAAACTTGTCTTGGGAAAATTCGCTAACTGGCGGAGGGGCTTTTACCGGCGAAGTTTCAGCTTCGGAGCTGAAAAATCTCGGCGTTGAATACGTTATTATCGGCCATTCGGAACGCAGGAAATATCTAGGTGAAACCGACGAGATGATTAATAAAAAAGTTTTGGCTTCGGTAAGCGCCGGATTAAAAGTTATTCTTTGCATTGGTGAAGATTCAGCTATTCGCAAGAAAGGGAAAAAAGCAGTAGAAGATTTTATTAAAAATCAATTAGAAAATGATATAAAAGGAACCTATGATATAAAATTTAAGATTCAAAACCTGATTATTGCGTACGAACCGGTTTGGGCAATCGGCACCGGTCAAGCAGATGCTCCCGAAGATGCCGCGGAAATAATAAAATATATTAAAAAGTTGTTAATTGTTAGTTATGGGTTGTTAGTTAGGGTGTTATACGGCGGTTCTGTTAATGGAAAAGATATAAAAGATTTTATAAAATATGATGAGATAGACGGTTATTTAATCGGAGGAGCTTCATTAAAATCATCAGAAGTTAATAAAATCATTCAAGCATGTCTAGAAAAGTAAAAAGTTTAATAGCTAAAATAATTATTATTTTGATAGCATTAATGACTATCGCGTCATTAAGCTTTTTCTAAAATGGAAAAGTTTTTTCTCGTAACAAAAGATAAAATTAAAATCGCAGCGAATATTTATAATGTTGAAAAGCCGATTGGTTGGTGTCTTTTTCTCCATATGATGCCTTCAACCAAAGAATCGTGGCGTGATTTCGCGCTGGAACTGCAAAATAACGGCTATGAAAGCTTGGCGATTGATTTGCGCGGCCATGGCGAATCTGATTTCGGGCAGAATGGTTATCTTGATTTTTCCGACGAGGAGCATCAAAAAAGCATTTTAGATTTAGGAACGGCAGTTGATTATTTAATCAAGGAGAGGGAAGCAACGCCTGATAAAATTATTTTAATAGGAGCTTCCATCGGCGTTAATTTAACGTTACAATATATTAAAGAGCATCCGGAATTTAAAACTGCGGTTTTATTTTCGCCGGGTTTGGATTATAGAGGAATCAAAACAGAGCCATTGGTAAAAAATTTAAAAGCTGGACACAAAATATTTTTTATCAGCGCTAAAGATGATAAGCGTTCCGGTGGAAATAATGCGGAAATGAGCAAAAAGTTATATGATTTGGTTCCGGAAGGAATTAAAAAAGAAATTGAGATTTACGAAGTTGGAGGCCACGGCACGGACATTTTAAAATTTCATCCGGAGTTAAGCGAACTAATTTTTGAATTTATAAAATGATAGAAGAAAGAAAAAAAGATTATCTATTAGTTTCCATAATCGGATTTTTATTCGGTCTTTTATTGTTGCCGATTTTAAAAAATATAAATTTTCAGGTGATAACTTTAAATTTTATTAATGCTTTAATTATTATTATTACTTTTATTATCCTTGCCAACATTGCTTTAAAAATTGCTTTCATTATAGGCCGCCGCGCTCCGGTAATTTTGCAATTTGCAAAATTCGCGGCTGTCGGCGGATTAAATACTTTATTGGATCTTGGTATTTTAAACTTGCTGATATTTTTAAGCGGCATCGCGATTGGTTATTGGTATAGCGGATTCAAAGCTGTTTCTTTTATTATTGCCAGTATTAATGGTTATTTTTGGAATAAATATTGGACTTTTGGAGTTGGCGGTTCTGTAAATACCAAAGAATTCGCCGAGTTTTTCACAGTCAGCGTAATCGGTTTTGGAATAAATGTTGGGATAGCTTCGTTTCTTGTTAATATTGTCGGTTCGCCGGCCGGAATAGCAGGGAATCTTTGGGCCAATATCGGCGCTTTGGCGGCAACCGCAATTTCTCTTATCTGGAACTTTATCGGCTATAAGTTTATAGTTTTTAAAAAATAAATGTGAAAATTTTCGCGGTTTTATCAATAATAATAGCTATCGTTATTAATCTATTTTTTACTAATCCATCATTAGTTTTTGCTCAATTAGATTCATCTTTGCTTAAGGGAATCTATGTGCTTTATCCTGTTGCGAGTCCGGAAAAGAATTTTACCGCCTGGGTAGGTTCAACATTGACTAATTCTAATATTGAAGGTTATGCAATGAAGTTTGCGTGGGATGATATTCAGCCAACTTCAACAACCTATAATTGGGATTTTATGATTAATAATATTAAAACTGCGGCAGTCAATAATAAAAAAATTTTCTTATGGGTGCAGACAGTTTGGCACGCGCCAGAATGGCTTTATAACTCTTCTTATAACGTGACTAAAATATTATATAAAGACGGCGTATTGCAGCCGGATGGAAGCAGAATTCTTCAGGACGCTCAATTTCCTCTGCCTTGGAATGCTGTTTATCTTTCTGAAGTCAAAAATCTTATTACTGCGTTGAAAAATCGTTTAATGCAAAGAGGCGGGGTTAATGATCTTACAGATGCGGAATATAATTCAATTATTAAAATCAATATTGCCAATCCGGGCGGAGTCAGGGATACTTTTGATTTGCCTACCGGCAAAGACGATCCTTCGCAGATAGGCGTTATAGATACGCGCGTTCCCGAACCTAATTATATTCATGACTATGACTACGAATGGTTGAACGGAAAATATGTAGACACAAATAAAGACGGGATTCAATATGTTATCACAGCCGATGTTTATGCTAATGAGAAACTTTTTAATGCTTCTAAAGAAATTGCCGATCATACTGCTTTTGTTTTTCCTGAAAAATTTATCGGCAGAACTGTTTTTATGAGATGGAATAGTTTGGCGAGAACAGCATTGGAAAATTTTATAGTATATCTAACGCGGGATAGCGTTTATAAAGACAGAATTGTCCTTCAAATTAATTCTTTAGCCGCGAATTGGTTAAAAAAAAGTCCTGATGAAAAGAGATATGAGTATTTAGAATCTTCCCGTTTAAAATATGGAACTCTTATAGGATTTGAAATGGTCTGGAGTTCTGAAAACCCAGTTTTCAATAAAGATGGTTTGCTTTATCCCTTAAGGCAGGCTTTGATAAATGGAATTGATCGCGGAGGCGATTGGATGCAAATTTATGTAAAAGACGCCAAGGATTCTGCTTTGGAGGGAGATATAATATACGCCAGGAATCTTTTGAAAAATTTCTCTTCTGACGAAACTAATCCAACGGATATCTCAATAATTAGCGCAGGCCCCGGAGTAAATTCCGGAGAATTAAAAATTAATTTTCTCGCTCCCGGAGATGATTATGACGCTAAAACTTCCCAGCCGGCAGGAGAAGTAAGCGGTTACATAGTAAAGTATTCAAAAAATCCAATTATAACTTCTTCAGACTTTAATTCAGCTATAACTTATTTCCAAAATTGGATTCCTGCCAGAGCTGGACGCCAAGAAGGCGATGGAACGCAAATAGGTCCTGTGAGCAGCCCTTATATTTATTCAAAAGTTTTAGCAGGCCTTGCTCCGGGACAATCTTACTATGTGGCAATAAAAGCGAAAGACGATATGGGTAAGATCTCTGCTGGATTTGTTGCCATATCCGGCGCGGCAAACGATATTTTCAATGATGTCACTTCTCCTTCCGCGCCAATAGGATTAACGATTCAATAACTATTGACTTTTCAGGTTTTATTGTAATATAATTATAATATGTGAGTGTGATTTTCTTTTGCGATGATATCGACAAAAGAAAATTAATCCAAATTTTCCGTCCCGCCTTTCGGCGGGACGGTTTTTTTGTTGCTTGCATTATTATTTTCTAATATAATTTAGATGGGCGGGGAAAGCGCACTCACTAAATCAAAAATTTGGAGGTCACCATTCCCGCCTTTTAATTATTTAAATAAAATGTTTAAGCCAAATATTTCTTTAAAAGATATTAGCCATTATAAAATTGGCGGCAAGGCAAAATATTTTTTTGAAGCGAAAAATATAGATGAAATCAAACAATCAGTTACGAGAGCGCGCGATATCAATGAGCGAATTTTTATTTTAGGAAGCGGAACAAATATTTTAATAAATGATGATGGTTTTGATGGGCTTATTATTAAGCCGGATTTGAAAATAATTGAATTCAACGATTATTCGGTTCGCGCCGGCGCCGGCGTTTTGGTGGATGATTTAGTTAATTCATTGATTGAAAAAAGTTTTTCTGGTCTTGAATGGGCCGCGGGATTGCCGGGCACTGTTGGCGGGGCAGTAAGAGGCAATGCAGGCGCTTTCGGCGGAGAAATAAAAGAAGCTGTTTCAAAAGTCGTCAGTTTGGACATATCTGCAGGCAGTTTAAAGATTGTTGAAAGAAGCGTGGCTGAATGCGCTTTTAATTACCGTTCGAGCATCTTTAAGAATCAATCTTTTGGCAAACCAAAGGAAAGAGAAATTATTTTAGAAGTTATTTTTAATATTAAAAAAGGCAATTTATCGGAAATAAGAGAAATAGCGGAAAAAAATATTAATTACCGCCGTGATAAACATCCTTTGGAATATCCGAGTTTGGGAAGCAGTTTTAAGAATATTTCATTATCAAGCATTGGTAATAATAAAAAATTGAATGGAGATATTTTAAAAACATTTCCAATAAAGCATGATCCGTTTCCTGTTATTCCGGTTGCTTATTTGATTTCAGAGTGCGGATTAAAGGGCGTTTCCTGCGGAGGCGCGATGATTTCGCCGAAACATCCTAATTTTATAGTTAATACTTTAGACGCGACAGCAAAAGATGTCATAAATTTGATTGAATTGGCAAAAAATGAAGTAAGAAGAAAATTTAATTTTGAATTAGAAGAAGAAATTGAGTATTTATAAAAATAATTTTTTACCTTAAAGTTATCCACAGTTTTTTGTATTGAATTATTGAATTTATAATCGCATAATTATATTAGAGATTAGAGAAACGATAAAAATAGCGCAAGAGATTGTATAGTCGAACAATCGCTTCTTTAAAAAATAATTTTCTTCCGACGTTATCGGAAGAATGATTAAAATGGCTGCGAAAAAAAAATCAAAGAAAAAGGCAGCGAAAAAAAAGAAAAGATAGTCCTTTTTCTTAGAAAAGCCGTTCGCGAGTTTTGATGCTTGCCGAGCGGCTTTTTATTTATTATAATTTTAATTATATGAAGATTATTATTAAAGCGACAAATTTAGAATTAACACCGGCTATCAATGAATATATCGAAGAAAAAATTGGTTCTCTTGATAAATTTTTAAGCAAAAAATTTGAAAAAAATAGTGAAATTAAAATAGAAGTTGAAATCGCCAGAACGACAAAACACCACAAAAGCGGCGCCGTTTATTACGCTGAAGCGAATATTCATCTTCCCGGAAAAATATTAAGAGCTGAACATTTTGATTGGGATATAAGAGTGGCGATTGATAGAATTAGGGATATATTGCAGCAAGAAATAAAAAAATATAAAGGAACAAAGATGGAAACTTTAAAAAAAATAGCCGCTAAGCTGCGAGGCAAAATATAATTTAGAATCCTCGGTAAATTGCCTTTCAGAAACAGAATGGTGAAAAATATTATATATGATGAGCTTTTTTAAAAAATTTTTTAAAAGCCAGAATTTCAATCCTATTATCAAAGAAATTAATTCTTTTGAGCCGGAATTTGAAAAATCAAGTTTGGAAGAATTGAAAAGCAGAAGTTTGTCTTTAAAAGAAAAAATAACTGGTGGAAAAAATCTTAATGAATCTTTGCCGGAAGCTTTTGCCTTAGTTAGGGAAATTTCAAAAAGAACTCTTGGCCAGCGTCATTATGATTCCCAGCTTATCGGTGGCATTGTTTTGCATCGGGGGAAAATCGCCGAAATGGCGACTGGGGAAGGCAAAACTTTGGCGGCGACCTTGCCGGCTTATCTTAATGCTTTATCCGGAAAAGGAATTCATATTATTACTGTTAATGATTATTTAGCGAAACGCGATATTGTCTGGATGGGGCAGATTTATCACGCGCTCGGGTTAAGCGTTGGATGCCTTACTCATGAGTCGGCTTATAAATACGATCCTGATGCCAGGGTTGAAAGCGAGGAAGATAAAGAACGAGATATTGTCGGAGGATTTAAAATAATACAGGATTTTCTTCGGCCGATTTCGCGCAAAGACGCTTATCAATGCGATATTCTCTACGGTACTAATCATGAATTCGGATTTGATTATTTGCGCGATAATTTGGCTTATGATTCAATTCAGCGGGTTCAACGCGGAAAATTTTATTATGCCATTATTGATGAAGCGGATAGCATTTTAATTGACGAAGCCAGAACTCCTCTTATTATCGCCGCTCCGGATGCCGAATCAAGCGAGTTTTACAAAATATTCGCGAAAATAGTCGGGCAATTAAAGAAGGAAGAAGATTATCTCGTGGACGAAAAAATGAAATCAGTTTTTATTGCCGATAGCGGCATTGACCGGGTTGAAAAAATTTTAAACATTAAAGAATTATACGGGCCTGAAAATATTAGATTAGTTCATTATTTAGAAGAATCATTGAAAGCCAAAGAATTATTCCATAAAAATAAACATTATATAGTTGAAAATAGGGAGATTATTATTATAGATGAATTTACCGGCAGAAAAATGTATGGTCGCAGGTATTCTGGCGGCTTACATCAGGCGATTGAAGCTAAAGAAAAATATATTTATGGCGAAAATGTTGAAGTGAAACAAGAATCGAAAACTTTTGCACAAATTACTATTCAAAACTATTTTCGTTTATATGGAAAAATCGCGGGAATGACCGGTACGGCTCAAACATCAGCTGAAGAATTCCATAAAGTTTATAATCTTGACGTTGTGAGTATTCCAACCAATAAACCGAATATCCGGCAGGATTTGCCGGACCTTATTTACAAAAATTTGGAAATTAAATACAGGGCGGTTGTTGAAGAAATTAAAAAAAAAAATTTAACCGGCCAGCCGATACTTATTGGCACAGCCAATATTGAGCATAACGAGCTTTTATCCGTTCATTTAGAAAGAGCCGGCGTACGGCACGAAGTTTTAAACGCGAAAAATCACGAGCGCGAAGGCGCGATTATCGCCCAAGCCGGCAGATTGGGCGCGGTAACCGTGGCGACCAATATGGCGGGCCGCGGCGTGGATATTATTCTAGGGGGCAATCCGCCATTGCTCGATGAAGCGCGAAAAGTGTGTGAAGTCGGAGGATTGCACGTTATCGGCACGGAAAGGCATGAGGCGCGGCGCATTGATAATCAATTGCGCGGCAGAAGCGGCAGGCAGGGAGATTCCGGCAGTTCGCAATTTATTTTATCCCTTGAGGATGATTTGCTTAGAATTTTCGGCGGCGAAAGAATAAAAAATTTGCTTGAAAGATTTAATTTGCCGGATGACCAGCCGATTGAATCGCGTTTGATTTCAAAAATCGTCAATGAAGCGCAGAAAAAAATTGAAGGTTTGAATTTTGACGCCAGGAAACATTTATTGGAATACGATGACGTGATGAATAAGCAAAGGAAAACTTTTTATTCGCAAAGGCAGGATATTTTGTCGGCTGATAGTAATATTAACGAAGTAATAAAAGAATTGATTGATATTTCTGATGATATGGCTGAAAAAATTAAAAACGCCGATGAGCAGTTTAAAAAAGGAATTGCAACCGGATTTTTGTCTATTTTAGATATGTTGTGGATGAATCATTTGGAAAGCATGGAAGCGTTAAGGGAGTCGGTAGGATTAAGGGCTTATGGCCAGCATGACCCCTTAGTTGAATATCGCAAAGAAGGCCATAAAATGTTTCAGGAGATGATGGAGAATTTTAGGATATTGGTGAAGGAGGGAATTGAAAAGCAGATAGAAATGTTAAGCGCTGGAAAAACTTTTTCTTCTTCAGGGAAACAAGATAATATTTCGCGTTTTAATCAGTCTGTTTCGGCGACTGAACGCAAAATTGGAAGAAACGACCCATGTTATTGCGGAAGCGGGAAAAAATATAAGAAGTGCCACGGAATGTAATAAAATTTCTTCAGATTAATGGTTTTAGTATAATTTTTTCCAGACATAGCCGTCGGTGCTGCTGCTGTTACAAATTTCTAAAGTATCGGCTACACCAGAACTGCCCTGGGTAAATTGCAATGTCCCTCTTGTTGACGGCCCGCTAGTGGCATCGCAGGTTGATTCACTATTTCCATATAATCTTATTCCGCCATTCACTTCCAGTTTCTGCGTTGGCGTAGTGGTGGCGATTCCCACCCGTCCCTGGAAATAAGCGGAGACGGCGTTTGTTTGAGTGGTGGAAGCAATAGAAACTCCTATTGGTCCGTTGGAAAATATCCCTCCGGTTCCAACATTCATTCCTCCGCTAATCTGTAATTGTCCCTGAGCGATAATATCGTTCCTTACCTGCAGATTGCCGGCTTCAAGAGAATGGATGTTGGCGGAAGTTGTTTCTAATCCGGAGATATCATAAATTTTGAATTCGCATTCAGCGGGGCAACTGTTGCCGGCGATATTATCGCTTCCCACGTAAGCATATCGCCCGGAAACATAAACACTATTGCCCCCAATTCCCAAATCAGCGCCGCTAACCAAAGCCGGAGCGCTGGGATTTGAAATATCATAGATTTTGAAATCATTGCCTAAAATATCATCATTTGTCATATAAGCATAGCGTCCGGAAACATAAATACCTCGGCCAATATTTCCCAAATCAGCGCCGCTAACCAAAGCCGGAGCGCTGGGATTTGAAATATCATAGATTTTGAAATCATTGCCGGAAACAGCATTCTGCGTTATATAAGCATATCGCCCGGAAATATAAATATTAAAACCTGCGTTTCCCAAATTAGCGCTGCCAATCAGGGCTGGAACATTGGGATTTGAAATATCATAAATTTTGAATTCGCACTGGTCAGGACAGCTGCTACCGGTAACATTTGTGCCAACTATGTAAGCATAACGCCCTGAAACATGAATATTTTGAATATCACCAGCACTGCCAGTTGCTATGTTAGAGCTGCCAATCAAAGCCGGAGCATTAGAATCGGAGATATCATAAATTTTGAATTCGCATTCAGCGGGGCAACTGTTGCCGGCGATATTATCGCTTCCCACGTAAGCATATCGCCCGGAAACATAAACACTATTGCCCCCAATTCCCAAATCAGCGCCGCTAACCAAAGCCGGAGCGCTGGGATTTGAAATATCATAGATTTTGAAATCATTGCCGGAAACAGCATTCTGCGTTATATAAGCATATCGCCCGGAAACATAAACACTCTGGCCGCTTGCTCCTAGATTGGCGCTGCCAACCAAAGCCGGAACATTGGGGTTAGAAATGTCATAAATTTTGAATTCGCATTGGTCAGGACAGCTGCTGCCAGCAACATTAGTGCCAACCATATAAGCGTATCTCCCGGAAACATAAATATTCATAATACTGCTGGTTGCTATGTTAGCGCTACCAACTAAAACCAGAGAAGCGGACGTTTGGCTAATATTGCCGTTATTAACGTTTAATTTTTCCGTGATTGTTGTTGTGCCAATGCTGATATTGCCGATTGTGGTAAGGTTGTTGGAAAAAAATCCGTTTTGCCAGCGCTGATTCGGGATGCCGACATATCCTAAATTGTATTGGTTATCGTTTTCGGGAAGCAATGGCGCGTCAAAAACAGCGGCGTCAATGGAAAATTGATTAGAAGTGAATAGCCATGAAATAAAATTAAGGCTGATTATAAAAATTAATAAAATAGTTAAATGTTTCACAGTTTGATGTTTAATATAATTTTCTCCAGCTATACGCATTACCTGCGTCTTTGGCGCAAACCCAGAATTGGTCTTTTGTTGAGCTTGAAACAAACCAAAGCGTTCCTCTTGTGGAGGTGGCATTGCAATTTGATGTTATTGGCGTTGTAGTGGCGCTGAATATTTTTATCCCGCCATTCACTTCCAGTTTCTGCGTTGGCGTAGTGGTGGCAATTCCCACCCGGCCCTGGAAATAAGCGGAGACGGCGTTTGTTTGAGTGGTGGAAGAAATTGAAACGCCAATTGGTCCGGCAGAAAATATCCCTCCGGTTCCAACATTTATTCCTCCGCTAATCTGTAATTGCCCTTGGGTGATAATGTCATTTCTTACCTGCAGATTGCCGGCTTCAAGAGAATGGATGTTGGCAGAAGTTGTTTCTATTCCTTTAATGTCAATAATTACAATTTTGGCCGGAACAGTTAAGGTTGAAGCATAAGCATAGCGTCCGGATATGGCGATTGAATCGCCTAGATTTTCTCCCGAATCCAAAGTAACTGCTCCCACCCTAGTTGGGCTGGAAGGATTGGAAACATCAATTGTTATAACTTGGGTTGGAGTTGTTTGGGTTATAACATAAGCATAGCGTCCGGACACAGCAATTGATTCTCCATAATTCTCTCCTGAATCCAAAGTAACCGCTCCCACCCTAGTTGGGCTGGAAGGATTGGAAATATCAATTGTTATAACTTTGGCTGGAGTTGTATTAGTTGTAACATAAGCATAGCGTCCGGATATAATTATCGTATCGCCACTATTTTCCCCCGAATTCAAAGTAACAGCTCCTACTCTAGCTGGCGCAGAAGGATTGGAAATATCAATTGTTACTACTCGGGCCGGAATTGTATTAGTTATAACATAAGCATAGCGTCCGGACACAGCAATTGATTCTCCAGAATTCTCTCCTGAATCCAAAGTAACCGTTCCCACCCTAGTTGGGCTGGAAGGATTGGAAATATCAATTGTTATAACTTTGGTTGGAGTTGTAAAGGCTGTAACATAAGCATAGCGTCCGGATATAGTAATTGCGCCACCAATTTCCCCTGAATTTAGGATAATCGTTCCTGTTTTGGTCGGGCTGGAAGGATTGGAAACATCAATTATTACTACTCGAGCAGGAGTTGTATCGGTTACAACATAAGCATAGCGTCCGGATACTGCCATTGATTCTCCATAATCCTCTCCTGAATCCAAAGTAACCGCTCCCATCCTGGCCGGACTGGAAGGATTGGAAACATCAATTATTACTACTCGAGCAGGAGTTGTATCGGTTA
>ERZ1292623.2569-Hain-H51-01um-R1-2569-length-16113-cov-13_pt1 | contig 16113 bp, 12 predicted proteins | sample MGYA00564398_ERZ1292623 | MGnify/ENA primary metagenome ERZ1292623 (study PRJEB36523, sample SAMEA6512633) | groundwater metagenome | collected 2019-01-07 | study: AquaDiva: Metagenomics assemblies of 32 groundwater samples | reverse complement strand
AGAAGAAGCAGGCGGACATCACGGTCTACGACGGACGCATGACGGCGATGAACGAGACCTACAAGGATCTCGCTCGCCAGAAGTGGCCGCGCGAAGACCGCGAGCAGTACAACGTCTGGTCGTCGGAAGTTGCCGGTGTCAAGGCGAGCTACAACTCGCTCGCCGCCGAGTACAACGCGCAGATGGCCAAGTTCAACTGGCGTTTCGCCAACGTCGGCGAGCTTCCGAAGGGCGCGGACAGGCCGCTCCCGCGAGAGTTCAAGCCGTACACCACCCAGTAACTCAGAAACGAAAGAAAGGAGAAACGCAGATGAAGAAGACACTCGCAGTTCTCGTCTCGGTTATCGCGCTCGGTTTTTTTACCGGGTGCGACGTTCGGCCCAGCGCGCAACCGCGGTCCGCTTCCGGTGTGAAGCAGGCCGAAGTACAAGTTCAGACGAACCCCGACGGCCTCACGACAGAGCAGCAGAACATCAAGGAACGACTTCTCGAAGACAACAAGCCGGGCTCCGTGAAGCACCTCTACGTCATCTCCGCTTACAGCGGGCAGGTCATCATCTACTCGACTGTTCGTGGCAAGGTGACAAGCGGAGGGAAGCGGCTCACGCCGACTACTGTCGCCGCTTTCGGTGGACGGTACAATCAATCCGAAGGGGTCGTCGTGAGCGTCAATGGCCGGAAGTACCAGACAAACGAAGTTCTTCAGGACGACGGTACTTACGGGCACTCGTCGGAGTATCTTTATTGGTGGGACACGAAGGGCGTGTACCATCAGCACTACGTCTCCGGCGGTCAGATCGTCCACGTCTCCAACCAGCCCCTCGCGGTCAAGGGTATCATAATCAACATGGAACTTACCCAGAAGCCCGAGGAGCAGAAGTAGCGCGAGCCACGGCTCTCTCACCAGCACCTTGCGGATCAATTCGTTCATCACGAATCCCGCAAGGTGCTTTTCATTTTTTACTTAACTATCAAAGAACCATTTATTGCGAAAACAAATATTTTCAGCTATTCTTTATTTGTATTTGTTTTCGCAATTATTGTTCTTTGAAATTTTAGAAAAAAGAAGAGCCCCGAGTGACGATGTTTTGTCACAAGGGGCTCGATGTTGCGAACTGCGAACGAGAGCTAGCGGGCGACGGGGATCAGCGCCTCACCGGTGTCGCTCGTCGGGTCCGGGTTGACCCAGACCTTCTTGAGCGAGCCGTCCACATGGTAAACGGCGGCGAGACCGAACGTTCCGTCCTGACGCTTCTGCGGGTGATTCTCGAACACCCCGAAGCGGAGCCCTGCGAGCGCCGCCGCGATGTAGTGCGGCGCACCGGCGACGGCGTAGACGAAGCTGTCGGCGTGGTTGAGGATGTAATCCGCGAGTCCGTCGGTGTTCGAGAACACCACCGAATCCTTCACCACTTCCGTGTCCTCGCCGTGAAGCGAGCGGATTGCCGCAACCTGCGCCGGAGAGAGATCGTGCCGAGACGTCCAGAAAACTTTCATGTCATCCTCCATTTTCGTGCTCGTGGCCTGTGGCCGTGAGCGTGAAATGATGCGTTCCCCGCATCAAGGGCTCCTCGACATGAGTAGCGAGCTAGATACTTCATTAAGATACCCACTTCGCTACTCTCGAGGAAAAGAGGACTTTTCCTGTATATTCTCTCGCTTATCAAAGAGCTATTTTCGCTAATTTAAGAGGAAATCTACACCTCAAATTATGCGTTAAGTATAGCATATCTAACCTGTTCTGTCAAGCACAAATGCTATAATTAAACCTATGCCAAAAAACCAACAAAAAAGCCCTTATTTTAAGGACATTTTCAGGTCTTCCTATGTGATTCTCGGCGCGAATTTTTCCGAAGCGAGGGTGCGGCGGAATTCCTCCCCCCAACCCCCTCCTTCCGCTTTTTCCGTGGACGCGCGGAGCGCCGCCAACAAAAAAGTCGGTCAATTTTCCGAAAGTTTGATATTGGTGCCCTCAGTGGGAATCGAACCTACATCGCTGGTTTCGAAGACCAGAACTTTATCCATTAAGCTATGAGGGCCCTACTACGCTCTGGTTAACACCAGAGCTTCGAAGGGCAAGAATTTCATGATCTAGAGAACTTGTCCTTCCGAAGCTCGGATATTGATATACGAGCGAAGGAGGAAGCTATGAGGGCTTTCTACGCCTAAATTTTATCACTTAGATCGTTTTTCGGCAAATTGTATAACACATATGTCGTGAGCTATGATAACATTATTATGTTTAGCGAACAGATGCCCAAAAAAACCGAAACAGAGAAAAAATTTTTAACCGAACTGGAAGAAAGATTCGCGGAGGCCAAACCGGTCAAGAATGTGGCGGACAAATTGTCCGACGCTGGTTTTGAGCCGTACTTAGTAGGCGGCTGTCTTCGCGACCTTCTTTTAGGAAAAACTCCGAAAGATTGGGATTTAACTACCGGCGCGACTCCGGAAGAAATCCTAAAAGTTTTTCCTGATAGCGTGTATGAAAATAATTTTGGAACTGTCGCGGTGAAAACTGACGCCGAAGATCCAAAAATGAAAATTGTGGAAGTGACGACTTTTCGAAAAGAAGGAAAATACACCGATAAGCGGCATCCGGATGAAATTACTTTCGCTAAAACCGTTGAAGAAGATTTGTCGCGCCGCGATTTTACTGTCAATGCGATGGCTTATCTGGTATCCAGCGGCCGCCGCCGGGCTGTGGGATTGGTGGATCCCTTTGATGGCCGCAAAGATCTGGAAAATAAAATTCTTAGAGCGGTAGGGGAGCCGACGGAACGTTTTCAGGAAGACGCGCTTCGTTTGATGCGCGCTGTCAGGTTTTCCGCCAAATTAGGATTCAAAGTTGAAAAAACTACCGCCGAAGCAGTCAAAAAAGAAGCGGGTTTACTGGAATTTATCGCCAAAGAGCGCGTTGCTGACGAGTTGGATAAAACTTTAATGTGCGAAAAAGCGGCGGACGGCATTCGAAATATGCAAGAACTGGGTTTGTTGCACCATGTTTTGCCAGAACTTGAAGAAGGGCTTGAAATGGAGCAGAACAAGCATCATATCTATACGGTTCTTGAACACAATCTTCATTCGTTGGAATTTGCCGCTCAAGAGAATTTTTCTCTGGAACTTCGCCTCGCTTCTTTATTGCACGATGTTGGCAAACCAAGAACTCGAGCTTGGAAGGACGACCCCCGCGGCGAGAAAGAATTAAAAGGCAAAAAAGGGGATTGGACTTTTTATCAGCATCAGTTCGTGGGAGAAAAAATAGTTTTGCAAACGCTTGGGCGGCTTAAATATCCAAAAAAGACGATTGAAAAAATTGCTTTGTTGGTCAGGGAACACATGTTTGTTTATGATCCTGATGTTGTAACCGAAAAAGGCGTTCGGCGTCTTGTCCATCGCGTTGGCACGGATAACATTGACGATCTCTTATTAGTTCGCCAAGCGGACAGAATTGGCTCCGGCGTTAAAAAAGCGGAACCGTATCGTTTGCGCCACTTGCGGGCAATGATTGAAAAAGCGAAACAGGCGCCTATCAGCGCGAAGATGATAAACATTCGCGGCAACGAAGTGATTGAAATCACCGGTATTGATCCGCGTTCTTCTCAAGCGCCTAAAATCGGGAAAATCATCTCCATTTTATTAGAGGAAGTTATTGATGACCCGGAGAAAAATGACAATAAACTTCTCAAAGAACGAGCAAAAGAATTAAGTAAACTGTCGGATAAAAAACTGGACGCTTTGGCCGATAAAGCCAAAAAAGAAGTGCAGGAAGCGCAAGACAGAATAGATAAAGAAATAATGGGAAAATATTTCGTAGAATAATTGTCGGAGAGCCGGGAATTGAACCCGGTCTTCGCGCACCCGAAGCGCGCGTACTGCCGGTATACTACTCTCCGTTTTTGATGTTATATATAGTATACAATGTATGCCTAAATATCTAGTTACTGGCGGCGCGGGGTTTATTGGCTCTAATCTTGTGGATGAGCTAATCCGGCTTGGGCATAAAGTTGTTGTCCTTGATAATCTCTCTACGGGAAAACGATCCTATCTTAATTCCAAAGCCGCGTTTATTAAAGGCGATATAACTAAGTTAGAAAAAATCCGTCCGGTTTTCAAAAATATTGACGGCGTTTTTCATCTTGCCGCTTTGCCGCGCGTTCCGCTGTCTATCGAAAAACCGATAAAAACTCATGACGTTAATGTTAATGGCACCTTAAATGTTTTAATCGCCGCTAGAGACGCGGGTGTAAAAAGAGTGGTTTATTCCGCTTCTTCTTCGGCATACGGAGAAACAAAAACTCTTCCGCAGCGCGAAGAATTAAAGCCGGATCCCATGCACCCCTATGGTTTGCAAAAATACATCGGTGAAGAATACTGCCGGGTTTTTTCGCTGGTGTATGGCATGGAAACTGTTTCGTTGAGATACTTTAATGTCTATGGGCCGCGCATGGCTGACACCGGAGCGTATCTTTCCGTGATAAAAACTTTTTTACAGCAAAAAATGGCAGGCGAACCGCTAACCATTTTCGGCGATGGCGCCAAAACCAGAGATTTTACTCACGTTCGCGACGTGGTGCGGGCAAACATCTTGGCAATGCAAAGTAAAAAAACGAGAGAAGGGGAGGTAATCAATATCGGGTCTGGAAAAAATTACAGCATTAATCAAATAGCCAATTTTATTGGCGGTTCAAAATGGCCAAAAAGATATTTGGCGCCAAGGATTGAGGCTTGGCACTCTCTTGCCGATATTTCCAAAGCCAAAAAATTGCTTGGTTGGACGCCGAAAGAAAAGTTAGAGGAAGCCATTAAAGAGTTGTTAAAATCCTAGGTCTGTATTAAGCTTTTTTTGTTCTTTAACAAACTCTGCGAACAAGGAGGAGGGTTGGAAAAGTTCAAAAGCTGGGAATCAATTCTCGGTTTAGTTGGAATAGCCTTTTTCCAGGTTCTGATTTTAAGCCTGATAAGCCAGAAGAGGCGGGAGAAAGTTGCTGACTGGTTTTCGGACGGCTGGCGAATCTTTTTTTTGCCGCTGATTTTTTTGACTATTAATTTATCGTTAAACCTATTGGTTGGAAACTTTTATTGGCAGAATTTCAACCGCCTGGTACTCTATTTTGGAATTCCCACAGTCATTCTCTACTTTGCCGGTCAAAGGAAGTATCCATTAGGGTGGATAGAGCTATTGGTGATCTTATGCCTTTGGATGCCGGTGGAGTTAAGACTAATTCTCAAAGGATGGAAAACCGGTGGCATTAGTTATCCCTTTGTTGCTTACAGCGCAATACTATATTCTTTGATTGTTTTTACGGGATTGCGAAAATTAGATTTCCAACTTTCTTGGAGGACAAAAAAATCAGATTGGGGGTTCGCGGCGGTCATCTATGCCGTCTCCTTACTAATAATTGCCCCAATCGCCTACTACATCGGATTTGTCGCTCCCGAACTAAATCCCACCGTAATCAAATATCCGCTAGTCGCGCCAGTTATTTTCTGGATGTTTCTTTTTGCCCCAGCGTTGGCGGAGGAGATAATTTTCCGAGGAGTTATCCAAAATGTTCTGATGGATAGATTCAGGCCCATAATTGGTCTTGGTTTTTCAGCTACGATCTTCGGTTTAGCTCACTTCAATAATCGATTTACAGTGAACGGTATTGATTGGGGCTATCCAAATTGGACTTATGTAATTTTCGCGACCATTGCCGGATTTGGCTATGGACAAGTCTATCACAAGACTAAGTCACTGGGCGTTACAGCTGTTCTACACGCCTCAATTGATTTCACTTGGTGGCTGTTTTTGAAAGGCGGAAGATGATTGAAACGTTGTCTATTTTTCTTTTGCTAATGGCCGTCATCTGGATATTGCCCGCCGGCGGTTGGGCGATTGCCGGAACCGTTTTAGCTTTTGGCTGGATGGGAATTAACTTGGCGGAAAATTACCGTGGACAATTGTTTGAGAAGCTAGGGCTTTGTCCAAGGCCGGAAAGTTATCGCCAGCCTGTCTTCTGGCACTGGTTTTTTTCTTCATTCGCGGTTATTTTAATTTTGGCTTGGATTTTCAACCCCGATGTTTTTACAAAACCGGATTTGTTAATCCGGTTTCACGACAACCTTCGCAATTGTTTGCTCTGGGTATCGTTACAGCTCTTGATTTTATTGGGTTATTTCGCCAATCGTCTCAAAGACGCTCTGAAGAAGGATTGGTTGGCGGCTTTAGTTGCCGCTTTAATTTTCGGTCTCATTCATCTTCCTAATCCTATTCTTACTCCCGCCACCGCCCTCTTGGCATTCACTGTTTCTTACGTTTTTTTAAAGAGTCCCAATCTTTTTCTTCCCATTATCGCTATGGCAATCCTAAGAACCGAATTGAAAATACTGATTTTGCAGGATTTGATTGATCATGGCATGCGCATCGGCCCCGGATTTTAAAATCCGGTTTTTTTATTCCAATTACCACGCTATAGCGTGGTAATTGGAATATTCATATCTTTTACGCGTAAAAGAGAAAATAGAAAAAATAAGAGAATGTTCGCGTCAAGGCATACTGTACCTTGACTTTATTCCTTGAATTTATACAATATCAGTGGTTCCTTCACTTTCTCCCTCGCGTCTCGCCCTGAATTTAAATCTGGGGTTTCGCGAGGGAGAGCTATGCGAAAGGAGGCGGCGTGGTAGGCGAGATTAGGGCCGAGTATATTTGGTTAGACGGCAGAGGTTCTCTTCGATCCAAGACCAGAATTTTGAATAGCAATTCCTTTATTGAAAAGCCGGAAGATTGTCCTATTTGGGCATTTGACGGATCCAGCACTTGGCAAGCCGAAACTGGCGACAGCGACCGTAAATTGAAACCAGTTCGTGTTGTTATGGATCCGATGCGCGGTTACCGCGATATTCTGGTTCTATGTGAAGTTATGAATATGGACGGATCTCCGCATGTTTCTAATAGCCGAGCTCGGCTGCGAGCCGCCGTTGAGCGTTACAAGGATCAGGAACCGCTCGTTGGCATTGAACAGGAATATACTTTGTTTGGCGTCAACGGCCGTCCTTATGGCTGGCCGCCAAGCGACGAAGAAATGGCTCCCCAAGGCGGATACTATTGCGCTGTTGGCACAACTAACGTCTATGGGCGGGATTTAATTGAAAAGCATATGGACGCCTGTCTCCGCGCCGGCCTGAAACTTTACGGCATTAACTCGGAAGTCATGGCTTCGCAATGGGAATTTCAGATTGGCACCAGCGATCCGCTGGAAGTTGCCGACCATCTGTGGCTTGGCCGATGGCTTTTGCACCGATTGGGAGAATGTTACTACGCCGTGGTCAGTTTCAGTCCGAAACCGAAAGAAGGGGATTGGAACGGCGCCGGCGCGCACACCAATTTTAGCACCAAGGCAATGCGTGAAGAAGGCGGTCTTGAGCAAATTATGGAGGCCTGCGTACGGCTTGAACAGCGGCATTTGGAGCACATGAAGGTTTACGGAGAAGGCAATGACAAACGTTTAACTGGAAAGCACGAGACTTGCGACATCAATACTTTCCGTTACGGCGTTGGCCATCGCGGAGCGTCAATTCGCATTCCGGCTCCTGTTGCGGAAGCTGGCAGGGGGTATCTGGAAGATCGCCGCCCGGCCGCCAATATGGATCCTTATTTGGTTTGCGTCGCGATTCTGGAAACAGTCTGCGGAGAAGGCTTTAAGCCGTAGTAGAATGGAAAGCATTTGGCAACGATCTGCGAGAATATGTTTTCAAAGCCCCGGGATCTACGTGGGTTTGACAGTTTTTCTGTTTATCACGATATCTCGCGGCGATCCAATTGACAAAATACTGCTAGGAACAATAACGATGTTTGGACTTTTTTACTTGATGTGTCTGGTTGTGGGACTTATTATTACCAAGATCCTAAAAAATAAAAATCAAAAAACCGCCAAATAGGCGGATTTTTTATTTACAGAGCGGGTAGCGGGAATCGGACCCGCGGCTCGAACTTGGCAAGCTCGCGTATTACCACTATACTATACCCGCGAATTAATAAATCAAATAACTTATCACCAAACCAGCTATCACAAGCGTTACGAAAGTTATCTTTAGAATCTGTTTTGCTATCTTCATCCCGTTAGAAATCCTCTTACAAAGACTTTATAATTTAATTGCATCATATACTATAAATCTTCAACAATACAAATCTTCAAAGTTTGCATATTTCTAACGGGATTCATTTCTTGATAAATATATTATAAGATTCTATAATAAAGCGCAAATATGCCCGGTGCTACAACTTCGACTATGTTCTTCTATGTGTATGTACTCGAAAGTTTAAAGGACAAACAAAGGTATATAGGTTACACTAAAAATCTGCCAAGGAGATTAGAAGAACATAGAAAAGGTTTATCATTTTCAACAAAGCCAAGATTACCTATGAAACTAATATATTTTGAAGGATGCACAAACCAAGAAGATGCTATGAGAAGGGAAGGATATTTTAAGACCACCAGAGGTCGACGGTCTTTAGCTAAACGGCTAAAGTCATATTATAAATCGAAGTTGTAGCACCGGGGATGAAACAAGTCTATTCTAACATTATTTGGGCTATCGCCACCCTTTTGGTGATTTCTTTAGTTTTTTCAGTTTTGCTTGAGACTGACTCTAAAACAAAAGTTGTCACTATCAACGAATTAGTCATGAAAATCAACGCCGGCGATGTTTCTAAAATCGTTGTCCGCGGCCAGGATTTAACTATTGAATTAAAAAATCAGGAGAAATTAACCGCCCGGAAAGAACTAGAATCCAGTTTAACCGAAACTTTGAAGAACTACGGAGTTAATCAGGACGAACTTCAAGACGTTGCCTTGGAAATCAAAGACGAATCCGGTTTTCGTTTCTGGCTAGGAGTCTTATTGCCAACTCTTCTGCCCCTGATAGTGATAGTGGCGATATTTTTCTTTGTTTTTCGCCAAGCCAAGGGCGGCGCTTCCCAGGCCTTTACTTTCGGTCGGGCGAATATCCGGCTTTTCGCTCCATTTAAGGATCGGATTACTTTCAAAGATGTAGCCGGATTAAAAGAATCAAAACAAGAACTTCTGGAAGTCGTGGACTTTCTAAAAAATCCTAAAAAATATCTGGAAATCGGCGCTCGCATTCCCCGCGGCGTTCTTTTGATGGGGCCTCCCGGAACCGGCAAAACCTTATTGGCTCGGGCTGTCGCCGGTGAAGCTAATGTTCCGTTTTTCCATATTTCGGCTTCCGAATTTGTGGAAATGTTTGTCGGTGTTGGCGCCGCCCGCACTCGGGACGCTTTTGCTACCGCCAAAAAAACAGCGCCATCTATTTTATTCATTGACGAAATTGACGCTGTCGGCCGAGAGCGGGGAGCGGGGTTAGGCGGGGGGCATGATGAACGGGAGCAAACTCTAAATCAGATACTTGTTGAAATGGACGGTTTTGAACGGGATACCCGCGTAGTGGTCCTAGCCGCCACTAATAGGCCGGATATTTTAGATCAAGCTCTTCTGCGCCCCGGGAGATTTGACCGCAGAGTGACTTTGGATTTGCCCGATATTTCCGAACGCGAAGAAATCTTGAAAATCCATTCCAAAAACAAGCCATTAGACAAAGATGTTGATTTGAGAAAAGTTGCCGTGCGCACTCCGGGATTTTCCGGCGCCGATCTTGCCAATCTTGTTAACGAAGCCGCTATTTTAGCCGCCCGACAGAATAAGCATTTGGTAAATCAAGAAGACCTTTTCGGTTCGGTGGAAAAAGTTTTGCTTGGGCCGGAACGCAGAGCAAGAGTTATTTCAGAAACCGAAAAGAAAATGACCGCTTACCACGAAGCCGGCCACGCGTTAGTTGCCGCCAGTTTGAAAAATGCCGATCCGGTTCATAAGGTATCCATAGTTTCTCGCGGCCGGGCCGGCGGTTACACATTGAAACTGCCCATTGAAGAAATTCACTTGCGAACCCGCTCCCAATTTCTAGCTGATATAGCCTCCGCTTTAGGCGGATATGCTTCCGAAAAAGAGGTTTTCGGAGATATCAGCACCGGAGCTTCCAACGACCTTAAAGAAGCTTCGGGATTAGCAAGAAAATTAGTAACGAAATACGGCATGAGTGAAGAATTGGGCCCAATTACTTACGGAAAATCTGAAGAAATGGTGTTTCTGGGAAGGGAAATTTCCACGGAGAAAAATTATTCTGAATCGGTTGCCGCTAAAATTGACGAAGAAATTAATAAATTTATTAAAACAGCTTATGAAACGGCAAAGAAAATTATTTCTTCCCGCAGAAAAGCCTTAAATTTAATTGCCGAAACGTTAATAGAAAAAGAAACGTTGGAACAGGAAGAATTTTACGAGCTTCTTAAAAAGTTTAATTATAAGCCGCTTGCAATATAAAACTCCGCTCCAGTGATCACTGGAGCGGAATGTTTTTCGTCATTACCGATAATTTTTTTTGACGTTTTCTTAGAAAGAAAACTGCTCTCCATCAAACCCAGCAAACCCAGTCCTGGGAGAATCAGCAATGCGGCTGATATGTATCCAATCGGCGCGGCAAAAAAGATTTTCACAATTGCCCAAACAACGGTCAACGCGTCAACCGGGCTGTCAGATTTGATTTGATTGATGATGTCCACGATGCCGCCCACGAAACAAACCGCCACACCCACGTAAATGCCGAAAGCGATACCTGCCAAAATCATCAAGATTCCGGCAAATCCAAGAATCAGTCTCATCCACGGCCTCCTACAATAAAAGTTCCAATGCAAAATATACCAAAACTAAATGATTTTGTCAACCAATGCAGTACCCTGTATTTGGTGTGTAGTATACTTTAAGAAGCATGACAACAAAACGGTTTTTTATCTCAATACTTATTTTTTTCACGATTGGCGTTAGCGCAATCGCCCAGGCCGCAACATACGGTCAGGGCTCTTACGGCGGCGGCGTTTTTGAAGGGAGCGCGGCGTCTTCTACGCAATCTGCCGCGGTAACAAGCGGCGCAACCGGCGGAGGCGGGAGTTTAGAAATCGGCACTGGCACCGCCGCATTGATTTCCGCTACGACAACTGCCTTTGGCACCACTACCCAAGCCGCGACAACCACCCCGCTAATTATTAGCACGTCAACAGTTGAAAAAATTGCCGCCTTCACTGCTCCAGTAGAGTTCTTGATTAGAGATTTATATTTCGGCGTCAGTAGTGAAACAATCAAAGAACTTCAAAGACTTCTTGCAAAGGACAAAAACATTTATCCCGAAGGCCTGATAACTGGTTTTTTCGGCAGTTCAACAAAGATAGCAATCATCCGATTTCAGGAAAAATACAAAGATGAAATTTTGACGCCCATTGGCCTTACGAAAGGGACTGGCTTTATCGGGAAATTAACTCGCAAAAAGTTAAATGAGCTTTTTGCGAAAGAGAAGCCAAAAATATCCGAGCTCGCTCCGGAACTGCCTCAAGAACAAAGCCAAACTATAGCGGAAAAACTAAAAACTATAGAAAATGCGGTGAAAGAATTAGAAACAGCGATAAAGCAATTTCTTCTGCAGAAAAAATCCGCTCGCTAATATTTCCACACCCCAACTCTTAGTGTTCCGCTCGCCAGATCTAAGATTGCTCCGGAAGCATTTCGCAAAATCACTCTCACCGTATTTGCCGATTCTACGTGAGCGGAAATTTGGACATTGTTAACGCCGATTTGGTCGTGACCGGCATTCACGATATCGCCAGCCGCCGCTCCGCTAACCGTTACAGTTGTGGAAGTTACGGCGCCATCTGCTAGAGATGCCGGGTTCCACACGGCAGTCGCGGAAAGATGACTGCTGATTGGGGTACCGTCTTTGCCGATGGTGAATTTACCAGCCCAGTATTGTTCTACCGCGGGAGTAAGATTACCGAGGTCGCGAATGATGTAGTTGGTAGGGCCAGCGCTAACGTCATACTTGGCGGTTGAGGCAATCACGTTGTCAATTACCCTGTCGCCATCTGAACTTCCGCTTAGCTGAATTCCGTACCCTCCGGCGGTAATAACATTATCTTTAATCAGGGTATTGTCGCCGCTGTCAGAGATTGTCCATCCCCCCGCGGTTCCTTCAAGAGTATTTCCCGAAATAACGGTGTATCTGGCGTTGGCGGCAATCAAAAGCGGTTCGCCAAATCCCCCGGTAATGGTATTGCCATGAATAACATTGCCGGTTGGCGTGCCGGCGCCGCCGCCAACAACTATCCCATCAACATTGCCGCCGCTCGTCATCAGAATCCGATTATTCGCTACAACATTGTTATCAGAACTGATGGCAATCCCGCTGCTATAAGCATTACCGCTGCCGTTGGTCAGGGTGCCATTCGTTAAAATTTGATTATTTACGATCGTGACTTTGAGAGCTGGCTCTTCAACGCAAATTCCTCCGCCGGAATGATTGGCTTGAACATTTTGATTTTTGATAATATTCCCATCAATAAGAACCATTTTGGCGTCGTTGCGAGAAACCTTGACGCCGCAGGTGCCAGTGTGAATGCCCTGCGAACCGGAACCAGTGATGATATTGCCTCTAATAACAAGACTTTTGGAACCGGCAACGTAAATTCCATGTTCTCCCGGGTTGATGATAAAATTATTTTCAACAAAGCTCTCCAGCTCTCCGTCTCCGCCAATGACAATGGCGCTGCTTTGGATATTGTCAAAGAAATTGCCTTTCACAGTTAATCTTATTGGGGTGGAACCGTAGCTGTTAAGTTGCATCACTCCCCGTCCGGACAGATTAACACTCGGAATGCCTTCATGAGTGAACCTTAGTCCGCTTAACGTCAGGTTGCCAATATTGTAAGTGTAGATCATGGGAATCAGCGTCCCAGGACTAGTGGGCCTGCCATGGAGATTAGAGGCCCAGCCGGTGCCTATAACCGAAATGTTATTCTTGAGATCAAAGGCGCGGGTCATAATGTATTGTCCCGGTGGAACATAAATAACACCGCCGCCTTTTGTAACAAGGTAATCCCGCGCCGCTTCAAAAGCGGGAACATCGTCAGTAACGCCGTCGGCTTTGGCGCCAAAATCGCGAACATTCACCACGCCAGTAAGCGTTTCCAGAGTCTTTAGTTTATGCGTGCCGTCGATGTTGTGTTCTTGACTAAGATATTCATTGAGGAGAGTTCCCCAATTGTCTTTATCTCCTCCTTGAGTTGGGAGCCGTTTGTTTTGGCCGCTTACGGGGCCCACGGCGATTCCTATTATTACAATAGTAGTGACAAGAATAGCAACAATATCTTTTGCCTTGAGCATAACTTTAATTATACCACTTCGGGAAAACTCCCGTTTTCCCGACCCCTTTCCCGTTCGATCCCGCCGGTCATTTAATCACTATTAAATTCGTCGGCCCGGCAGGGATCGAACCTGCGACCCAGCGCTTATAAGACGCTTGCTCTACCACTGAGCTACGGGCCGTACTGTTTATTTATAACAGCAACCGCGGTTTTTTCAAGGCAAAAGAAATCCTGACTTTCTTGGACGATTTTCGTGAGTATTAACATTTCCTTTCTTTTGTTATAATATGGGGGACAGAATCCGAATTCACATTGAGTTTAGAAGAAAAAATTTGAGCTCAATTCACGAAGCGACGAGGAGATCGTGCTTTATAGCACCTTTCCGAGGAGCGACACAACAGAAGTGAGTCAAATTCTTTCTTCCCAAAGGGTGAACCAAAACGGCATCATCTTCTGCGTTGCGATTTCGCTTAGGTAGCGCAAGCTACCTTACGCTCATCGCGCCTTGAATCTGATACCGTTTTGGTTCACTAAATCTAATGTGAATTCGGATTCTGTCCCCCTACAACCAAATGTTGAAGCTATCCTACGAACTTTCTAAAATTTCTGGTTTTCCGCCGCGATTCGCCAACCTTTTGAAAAAGTTGAAAATTCTTACCGTTAAGGATATGCTTTGGCACTTTCCCTTCCGATACGAAGATTTTTCCAGTGTGGTAAAAATTGCCGATCTCAAACTTCATGAGTCCGCGACTATCAGCGGACTAGTTAAAAGAATAGCAACGCGGCGTTCTTGGCGCCGCAATATTTTTATCGTAGAAGCTTTGGTAGCCGACGAAACCGGAACAATAAAAGCCATCTGGTTTAATCAGCCCTACATCACCAAATCTCTTCAGCCCGGACGGCTGATAAATTTTGCCGGTAAAGTTGCTTTTTCCAACGAAGAACTTATTCTATCTAACCCAACTTTTGAACTTATCAATAACGAGGCGGAAGTTAAGCACACCGCGGGCTTAATACCGATCTATCCCGAAACTAAAGGACTCACTTCCAAAGGACTGCGTTATCTTACAAAAATAATCTTGAAAAACATTGAACCCTTAAAGGAATTTTTGCCGGCTGAAGTGTTAAAGAAAAATAATCTTCCGGAACTTACCTCCGCTTTTCGCAATATCCATTTTCCAAAAAGCATAGAACAGGCCGATCAAGCAAAAAAAAGATTCGCTTTTGACGACCTATTCTTGCTCCAATTAAATAATCTTAAAATCAAAATGGCCCTAGCCAAGGAAAAAGCCCCCGCCCTCAACATTGACCAATCTTATCTGGACGGCATTATTAAAGACCTTCCCTTTGAACTCACTAAATCGCAATCCGTCAGTTTAAAAGAAATTATTGGCAATCTTGCGACTGCCAAGCCCATGAATCGTTTACTCCAAGGCGATGTAGGTTCGGGAAAAACCGTTGTTGCGGCTATTGCCGCGCTGATAACGGCTAAGAATGATAAACAAACCGCCTTTATGGCTCCGACGGAAGTTTTAGCCCGCCAACATTACCAAACATTGATTAAAATTTTCGGAAAACTTTCGGTTGGCATTGGGATTTTGACCGGCAGTGAGTCGCGTTCGTTTTACGGCGAGGGTTTAGAGGCCAAAGTTAGCCGTCCCAAACTTCTCAAAGAAATTGAAGATGGCAACATCAAAATCATTGTTGGCACCCACGCTATAATCTCCGGCGGAAAAGATCGAAAACCCGTTCAATTTAAAGATTTGGCGCTTGCTATTGTTGATGAGCAACACCGCTTTGGAGTTGAACAGCGCGCCGCTTTGGTGAAACAAGAGATTCATCCCGGAGAAGAAACAACAATTCACTTTTTATCTATGAGCGCTACGCCTATTCCGCGCACCCTATCTTTGACTTTATTCGGCGATTTGGATTTATCAATCATTGATGAATTACCGATTGGCAGGAAAGCGATTATTACCAAGGTTGTTGCTCCGGAAAATCGCAAGAAAGCTTATGAATTTGTCAGTCAGCAAATTAAAGCCGGCCGGCAGGCTTTTGTGATTTGCCCCCGAATCCAAGCAGCCGAAGAAAATGAAGAAACCAAGCTTGATGACCGCAGAAAGCTTTGGCTGGAAATTAAAAATGTTACGGAAGAATATGAAAAATTATCCAAGCAGATTTTTCCGAATTTCCGCGTGGCAATGCTTCATGGAAAAATGAAGTCTTCCGAGAAGGCAAAAATTATGACTGAATTTTCCACCAGTCAAATAGACATTCTGGTTTCTACTTCTGTAGTTGAAGTAGGGGTAGATGTGCCTAATGCCGCGATAATGATGATTGAAGGCGCGGATCGGTTTGGTTTGGCCCAGCTTTACCAGTTCCGGGGGCGCGTGGGCCGAGGGGAGCACCAATCGTTTTGTCTGCTATTTACTGATTCGTCATCTCAATCTACTCAACAGCGACTTAACGCGCTTCTTAAAGCGAAAAATGGTTTTGAACTTGCCGAAGAAGATTTAAAGCTTCGCGGTCCCGGGCAATTTATCGGTTCTAAACAGACCGGCATACCTGATTTAGCAATGAAATCATTAAATAACATTGAGCTTATCAAAACAGCGCGAGAATCCGCTTTAGGCATAATTAAAAAAGATCCCGAACTGAAACCTTACCCAGTTCTTAGAGTCGCTTTAGCTCAATTTCAAGAGAAGATTCATTTGGAGTAGTTTTTATAATTTTCAATTTTCAAATTGTTTGATACATTGATTCATTGGAAATTTATTGAAAATTGTTACTTGAAAATTGAAAATTATAAATTGATAATTGTAAATAATTTTACCTAAAAGCAAACTTTTCCTGTAAGCTTT
>ERZ1292623.2568-Hain-H51-01um-R1-2568-length-16116-cov-12_pt1 | contig 16116 bp, 13 predicted proteins | sample MGYA00564398_ERZ1292623 | MGnify/ENA primary metagenome ERZ1292623 (study PRJEB36523, sample SAMEA6512633) | groundwater metagenome | collected 2019-01-07 | study: AquaDiva: Metagenomics assemblies of 32 groundwater samples | reverse complement strand
TTAATTTTAAAAATAACAAGGGCGTAAACCCAAAAACAAATGGCTAAGAAAAAAGCTACGAAGAAAAAGGTTACTAAGAAGAAGGCCAAGAAGAGCCGGGGGAGATAATCCTCTGAAACCGCCCCCTAAGGGGCGGTTTTTGCTACAATAAACCTTATGTGGAATGAAAATCGGAAGGTAATAAAGACAATTAAGCGGGTAATGCCGGCCGTCGTCTCGATAATCCTATCAAAAAGCTTCGAGGAACTGAAAAAAGACATGCCAGCCTCGGCTAAAGGCAAACCAAACGCTTTTCAAATTCCGCCCGACAAGATAGACGCCCACGGAATGGTTCAGGTGGGCGGCGGTTCGGGATTCATCGTGGATAAAAAAGGAATTATTTTGACCAACAAGCACGTAATCGCCGAGCCCGGCGTAAGTTACACTGTTTTCACTGATGATGATGAGACTTATGAAGCCGAAGTGCTTGCTCGCGATCCGGTGAACGATGTCGCGATACTGAAAATTAATCCGAAAAAAGATTTGCCGGTTGTGGAGCTCGGCAATTCCGAAAAAGCGGAGCTGGGTCAGACGGTGCTCGCGATCGGAAACGCGCTTGGGCTTTTTAAAAATACGGTTTCTATGGGAATAGTTTCGGGACTGTCGCGTTCGGTGCGAGCTAAATCCGATGATAACGCTCCACTTCAGGAACTTCGGGGACTCATTCAAACGGATGCGGCCATCAATCCGGGCAATTCCGGCGGTCCGCTCGTAGATATTTGCGGCCGGGCAATCGGCATTAATGCCGCGGTCGTCGTCGGCGCCCAGAATATAAATTTCGCAATTCCTATAAAAGCGGCGGAACGCGATCTGGAGGATTTGAAAAAATACGGCCGGATTCGCCGGCCACTTCTGGGCCTCCGTTATCTAATTTTGAATCATGATTTGAGCGAGAAGATGGGTTTGTCTGTGGATTACGGCGCCTATGTCATCCGGGAACATTCGGCGGAAACCGCCGTTATTCCAAAAAGCCCGGCCGAAAAGGCCGGTATTTTAGAACAAGATATCGTCCTCGAATGGAATGGACAAAAGATATCGCCTGAGAGCGCTCTTCAGGATTTTTTGGAAAATTGCGAGGTTGGAGAGGAGATTTCGCTTAAAATTCTCCGCGCTGGGAAAGAACGGAGTGTAAAGGTGCTTCTTACCGAGAGAAAATAGGCTAATAAACGTATTCATCCACCAAGAGACCGCCTTTGTCGAATAAGAGTAGGCGGTCGTGGCTGGAGTCGAAATTCATCGCAGATTGGACCCAAACCAGCCATTCCTTGGAAAAAAAGTTGATATCATTCCGATGGCGGCTATAACAGCTTTGATAGGTGGTTCTTCCGGTTAAAATGCTCCGGCACTGGCTCTCGTCGGGCTTGGGGATGGAATTAATCTGGTTGGGGGTAGGTGCGGCACAACTCCGGATAGAGGTAATGAGATTCTGGCAAGTCCCGGAAAAATTGATTATTTCCGCCTTGTCATATATCGCCGGGCAATTCTTAGGCAACTCGGGAATGAATTTCGCGGTATTATTCAAATACCCCGTGCACTTGTTCAACTTCAAACCAGCGCCGATAGGGCTGTAGTTGCTGTAAAAATTCACCGTCTCGCCTTTACTTAAAGAAAGATTACTTTCCGATGCCAAGCCCGACGGAATATAATCGCTGACCGCTCCGGGAATCAAAATACTCACATCTCTATTCCCCTCCACTCTCCATTCACGGATATCCACCGGCACCGTCATCGATGCGCCAGACCGCACAGTAAGCCGGCTGGGACTGGTTGGATTCCCCGAAGAGAAAGAAATCAATTCCACCTGACCGTAGAAGGGAGAAAGTTCGCCAAGACTAAAACCCGTAGGAGGAATGATCGTCGGCTTTGGCGGCTGATTTGGAGAAGAAATCGCGGCCGGCTTATTAACATTCGCGTAATTTTTACCGCCCACCGAAATACTCAAAGTCGTCGTCGCCCGTTTCAATCCGGAGGGAAATTTGAAAATTGCGGATAAATTCTCGAACTTCACCCCGCCTTTCAATTCGGTGAAAGCGCCATGAAGGGCGACTGCCATAATAATGATAAAGATAAGCCAGAATATTTTTCCCATCAATCTAATGGTAGTTTAAATCACGAAATTTATTAAGCGGTCCGGCACGAAGACGGTCTTCTTCGACTTCTGACCACCGAGAGAGTTTGCGACATTCGCGTCCAGGAGAGCGGCCTTCTCCGCTTCTTTCTGGGAAATACCGCGATTCAATTTAATGGTCGCCCGGAGCTTGCCGTTCACTTGAACCACAAGATCGAAGTCTTGTTCTTTCAGAAATTTTGGATTTACCGTCGGCCAAGATGCTTTATGAATCGATGTTTTATTTCCTAACTCACTCCAAAGTTCCTCGGTTATATGGGGCGCGAAAGGGGCAAGAAGCTTCAAAAACACTTCCTTATTTTCTTCATCAACGCCTTCTTTTTCAAACTCGTTCAGAAGAATCATTAAAGCGCTGATGGCGGTATTGTAGTGAAGCGACTCGATATCATTCGTTATCTTTTTTATCGTGCGGTGGGTGAAACGGATAATATATTCATTCGCCTTGTCCGATTTTTTAATTTCTTTCATGCATAAATTCCAGACCCGGTCCAAGAAACGCACAATGCCCATAACCGCCTCATCCCGGAAATCACCGCCCTGCTCGAAAGGCGCGAGAAACATCAAATACATCCTTAAAGAATCGGCGCCGAAATTTTTAATGTACTCGTCCGGATTTATCACGTTCCCTTTGGATTTAGACATTTTCGCCCCTTCTTTTATAAGCAGGCCGTGCGCGCGGAATTTCGGAAATGGCTCTTCAAAATGAAGTTGGCCGGATTCATGGAGAGCCATAGCCACGAAGCGCACGTAGAGAAGATGGAGAACAGAGTGCTCCGCTCCGCCGGTGTATAAATTAACCGGAAACCATCTCCTGGTTATTTCTGTGTCCCACGGGACTTGCCCTGAGCGAGCGGAGCGAGTCGAAGGGTAACGGAGATAATACCAAGCCGAATCCAAAAAAGTATCCGAAACATCGGTTTCCCGGCGCGCCTTCCCGCCGCAATGCGGACATTTTACTTCGTAAAATTCTTTGACCGAAGCGAGCGGCGATTCACCCTTCCCCTGCGGACGAAAATCTTTTATGTACGGGAGTTTTACCGGCAAGTCTTTCTCGGGTACGGCATACCAGCCGGGCATTTCTTCTTGTTCGCCTTCTTTTTTCGAGGCACAAATCTCGCAATAAATCATGGGTATCGGCGCGCCCCAGTAGCGCTGGCGCGAGATGAGCCAATCGCGGAGGCGATATTGAATCTTTCTTTCTCCACCCGCGAGCTTCGTAATTTCCCAGCCCGCTTTTTTGGAATCCATCCCGTTGAATTTACCGGAATTCAAAAGCTTTCCGATCCCTGTCCAAAGTTCTCCCGACTTTCCGCCGGAGATGACCTCAATAATCGGCAACCTATACTTTTTTGCGAATTCAAAGTCCCGCTCGTCGTGCGCCGGCACGGCCATGATTGCGCCCGTTCCGTAACTGGAAAGAACGTAGTCGGCCGCAAAGACCGGAATTTCTTCGCTGTTCGCCGGGTTTACCGCCTTTATGCCTTTGAGCTCTACGCCGGTCTTTTCCTTTCCTTCTTCGATCCTTTCTTCCTCCGATTTACTACTTGTTTTCTTTACATACGTTTCAACTTCTTTATAGTTCGTTATTTTATCCTTAAGTTCCCCTACTATCCCGTGCTCCGGCGCCACGACCATATAGGTCGCGCCGAAAAGCGTGTCGGGCCGGGTCGTAAACACCCTGATCTGGAATTTATTCCGCGAGTTGGCGGATACCACCTGGAAATCTATAAGCGCTCCCTCGGACTTTCCTATCCAATTCCGCTGGGCAATTTTCACTTTCTCCGACCAATCAATTTTTTCCAGATTACCCAGGAGTTTTTCCGCGTATTTGGTAATCCTGAAAAACCACTGTTCCATATCCTTTTTAATAACGGTTGTGGAGCATCTTTCGCATTTTCCGGCAATAACTTGCTCGTCGGCCAGGACGGTCTTGCACGACGGGCACCAATTCACGAATTGTTTCTTCCGATAGGCCAGGCCGTGCCGCCACATTTCCGTGAAGACCCACTGGGTCCATTTGTAGTAATTCGGATTGTAGGTTTCCACCCGTTCATTCCAAGCAAAACCGTTTCCAATCGCCTCTAGTTGCTTATAGAACCGTTTCTCCGATATCTTCGCCTGATCCATCGGGTGCGCGCCGATCTTTAAAGCGTAGTTTTCCGAGTGTATCCCGAAACCATCCAACCCGATCGGCTCGAAGACGTCGTAGCCCTGCATCCTTTTCATTCGGCCGTAGATGTCCGCACCCGTGAAAGCATACATATTTCCGACGTGCAGGCCCTCGGCTGACGGGTATGGAAACATCATTAGGTTATAGAACGGCTTCCGCCGGCTGGCGGATGTATTCTTCAGGTCCGGCTCATAGAGGCCAGACTCCAGCCATTGCTTTTGCCAATATCGCTCTATTTTCTGGAAGTCATATTTTTTCATCAGGTTAGCTTAAGATTAAAGCACTCCGAGATATTTTTCAAAACTTGCTCTGCCATTAATTCCACCGGTATTGATTTTAATTTCGACAGTTTTTTTACAACCTCAATCACGTATGCGGGTTCATTGCGCTTGCCGCGGTAAGGAACGGGGGTCACATATGGCGCGTCGGTCTCGCTCAATATCCTGTCTGCCGGAATAAATCGGATGACCTCGTCATAATCTCTTACGAATGTAATCACGCCGCCGAAGGTGAAGTAAAAACCCATATCCGCCAATTTTTTCGCTTCATCTTTCGTGCCGCTAAAAAAGTGAATTACCCCCGACCTTCCGGGGATAAGGAGTTTAGAATTATGAGTAAGGATTTCAATTAAGTCGCCGAATGCGTTTCTACAATGGATCATCAACGGTTTTTGGACATCGGAAGCGAGTCTTATTTGTTCCTCAAACGCCCATTTCTGCTTTCCCTTAATTCCTAATTCGTTATTCTTAATTCTAAAATAGTCTAGACCACATTCGCCGATTGCGACCACCCTCGGGTCCAACGCCAATTCTTTGTAATAATCATAATCAAATCCCCCTTCATCCGCGTCCGTCGGATGGAGCCCGACCGCGGCAAAAACCGGATCGTTTTCGAATTCGTGCGCGATTTCCACCGCTCTTAAAGATGTGTTCTTATCCGTACCGACGTTTACCATTCCGATTCCGGCCGAAAGCGCGTGACTCACAACCTCCTTATAGTCATCCTTGAAAGCTTCAAGATTGGCGTGGGTATGGGCGTCGAAGAACTTCGGAAGCATTTATTTGAGGCGAGGGAAGAGATTCTCCGGTTTCTTGTTCGCAATCACGGCTTCTTTTATTTTTGCGCTCGTATTTGGTATAAAAGGTTCGAGTAAACGGGCGATAAAATACAATTCCTTCGCAAGTTCCACAATAAGAGTTTTCCCGGTTCCCGGGTCGGTTTTTACCAGCCGGAATGGTTCCTTCTTATTTATCTTCTGGTCAACGGCGCGCACACGGGACAAAATATAAACCGTAGCCCGATTGAATTCGAATTTTTCCATCGCTTCTTCATATTCGGAGGGTAATTCCGTCGTGTCCGGACGAACGCTTTTTTCAAGATTATCCTCGGCCAATTTCATTACGCGGGCGGCGAGATTTCCGATGCCGTTCGCCAAATTAGCATTATAACTTTCTTTGAATTTTTCCCGGGAAAAATCGCTGTCTTCGAACGGGCTTATGTCGTGCGCCAGGAAGAACCGAAGCGCATCCGTGCCGTATTTCTCGACGATTTCGTAGGGATTTACCACTTTCCCCAAGCTCTTGCTCATCTTCTGCCCGTCACTCGTAATAAAACCGTGGATGATTATCCGGCGCGAAGGTGGCAATCCGGCGGATAAAAGCATCGCCTGCCACATCGCCGACTGCTGGCGAAGATTGTCTTTGCCGGCAATTTGGAGCGCATTGGGCTTTTCTTTCGTGCCCCAAAAATCTCCGAAGTTCTTTTCATTCTCCGGCCAACCCAGAGTCGATACATAATTCACTAAGGCATCAAACCATACATACATTATCTGACTTTCATCGCCCGGCACGGGTACGCCCCACGGCATCTTGCTTTTGAGGCGTGAAACACTGAAATCTTGAAGCCCGCTTGCGACGAAATTCCTTATTTCGGTCAGCCGATGGGCCGGCACCACAAAATCAGGGTATTTTTCGTAAAGCTCCAAAAGCGGCTTTTGATACTTCGAAAAACGGAAAAAATAATTCTCCTCATCAATGAATTCCAATTCGAGATTGGGATGAATCGGACACTTGCCGTCCACAAGCTCGGACTCCGTCTTCTCAAGTTCGCAACCGACGCAATATTTCACCCGGTAATTCTTTTTGTAAATATCGCCGTTCTTATCGCACTGCCGCCAGAATTCCTGGGCCGCCGCGATATGATGCGGTTCGGTCGTGCGGATGAAATTTGTGAAATCCAAATTCAAAACCTCCTTCAATTTAACGAATTTGGCGGCATTTTCATCAACATATTCCTGGATATCCTTACCCTCTTCCCTAGCCTTGAGATAAACTTTCAAACCATGCTCGTCAGTACCCGTATTAAAAATAACTTCTTCTCCGAGAAGTTTGTGATAGCGCGCGATAATATCAGCCTGGACGATTTCAAGCGCGAAGCCGATATGCGGCTCCGCGTTAACATAAGGCAATGCCGTCGTAATATAAAATCTTTTCATCACTACATTTCCAAGACAGGGCGGCGCTCTTTCCTTTCAGCCAGATAATTGAGGATTTCCTGAACCAGGACAGCTAAAGGGACACTCAGGATTATTCCCACGAAACCGGCGATTTGGCCGCCAGCCAAAAGGGAGACTAGCACGATTACCGGATGCACCCGCATACTCTTGCCCATTATTATCGGGATAAGTATGTGGTTCTCGAATTGCTGGACGACGAAGAAGAATGCAAGGGTATACATACCCAACGCCGTGGAGTCGGCAATAGCGATAACAAAGGCGATAAGCCCGATCATTATGGGGCCGATTATCGGCACCACCTCGAAGATGGCAGCAAGAATTCCCAGAATCAAGGCGTAGCGGACGCCGATAAACCACAATCCCAAACCCACCGCAAAGCCGACGAATAAACTCAATACCAGCTGGGTGCCGAGCCAGCGGCGCATTTTTACCTTGAACCCGTCGAAGATGGACAGAACCGAACGTTCGTAATCATCCGGTATGATAACTCGCATCATTTTTTCCGCTCCGTCTTTTTCAATGCTCAAATAAAGTGTGACGAAAATCGAAGAAAAGAAAAGAATGGCATTTCCAAAAAGCTTGGAAATCGCGCCGGGAACGGAATTGCCAGCGCCCGAAATAAAATTCAATATCTGATCCGATCCGATATTCAAACTTTCCAGACTCCAGCTGAAATTGCCGAAATGAAAAACCGAAGTAACGGATTGGGTGAAATGAGAAAGGAAGCCGGCCAGTTCCTCAAAGATAACCGGCGCTATGATGTATATTCCGCCGGCGAAAACAGAAATAATGGCGAGAATAACGAAGATAGCCGCGAAGACCCGGCCGATTCTGGCCTTCTCGGCGAGAAAAGTAACGAATGGATCTATTCCCATCGAAATCACGACGCCCACAAGAAGAACAGCGAAAGCATCCCAGGCGAAATAAACGAGCGTAATGCCCGCCATAAAGGTAAAAATTCTCCATAAAGTCCCCCAAGCCACTTCCGTTTTCATACTTTCACTATATCAAGGAAACTCCGCTTCTTAAAGGGCCCGATAAGCGCCAGATTCAAGCCGTCGTTTCTTACCACTTCCCGCATCACTTTTCTTATGTCGTTCGCGGTTATCTTGTTTACCTTCCGAGCCAGCTCCTGGGGCGAAGTGAGCTTCAGCCCCAATGTCTCCTGACCACCGTAAAAATAGGCCAGTTCATCCGAGGTTTCGAGAGAAAGATAGAGATTGCCAATCAGGTGCTCTTTGGCTTTTTTGAGGTCTTTTTCGCTCACCAATTCGTTCCGCAAGCGATTGAACTCCTCGAGACCGGCTTCCAAAACCGTCTCGATTTTCGTATGCTCGATTCCCGCCGCCATCGTCAAAAGGCCGTGATCGGAATAAAGGTCGGCATCGGCCCGCACGTAATAGGCGGCGCCGAGCTCTTCCCGAATTCTTTGGAAAAAGCGCGAGCTCATTCCCCCGCCCAGAATTTCGGCCGCGACTTGAAGCGCGATTCGCCGTTCGTCATGGACGCCGAAAGCGCGGAACCCCAAAACCAAATGAGTTTGGTCGGATTTTTTGAATTGGACGAGTTCCCGCGGCTTGGCTTGTACTTCTTTTACCTTCAATTTTTTACTTTTGGGTCCCGGTTTCAAAACCGAAAAGTATTTTTCGATTCTTTTGACAATATCTTTCTCGCTGAAAGCTCCCGCAATCGTCACAACCGTGGCTTGGGGCACATAATGCTTCGCCCGGTATTTAATGAAATCGTTCCGGGTGATGCCACGGATAACTTCCTTGCGACCGAGAATGTCCCAGCCCGCCGGCTGATTGCCGTAAACGAGATTCATAAAAAGACTTTGGACTTTGCGGGACGGCGTATCCTCATACATATTGAATTCCTGGATGATGACGCCTTTTTCTTTTTCGATTTCTTGCAAATCGAATGTCGGATTCAAATACATATCAACCACCACGTCCAATATCTCATTCACGTTCTCTTTCTTCACTTTTGCGTAATAACTCGTGGATTCCTGGCTCGTGAAAGCGTTAGATTGCGCCCCGAACCCATCCATCTCCGCCGCGATATCAATCGGCCGCGGCCGCTTTGCCGTTCCTTTGAAACACATATGCTCCAGAAAATGCGAAATGCCGCTTATGTCCTTCGTCTCGTATTTCGAACCGGCCTCCACCGACACCATTACGGTCGCCGCCAAGCTGCTCAGCTGGGGCACGAGTATCACCCGCAGACCGTTTTTTAATTTAATTCTTCTGATATTTTTCATTTATGTAATTTTTGAGTTCCTTTATCTTCACGCGTTCCTGCTTCATCGTGTCACGGTCCCGTACCGTCACGTCTTCAGTCTCCAGGCTTTCGAAATCCACAGTTATTCCTGCCATAGTTCCAATTTCGTCCTGCGCCCGGTAGCGCTTGCCGATGTTCCCGCGGTCGTCCCAGATAACCATCATCTCTTTTTTCAGATCTTTGTAAATCTTCTCCGCCAATTCAACCAACTGCGGCTTGTTCGCCAAAAGCGGAAAGACCGCCGCCTTATACGGCGCGAGCTTGGGATGAATTTTTAAAACCGTCCGGGTTTCACCGTCTTTCACTTCTTCCTCATGATACGCGTCCATCAGGAAGAAAAGGGTTGCGCGGTCTACGCCGCCCGAGGTCTCGATAATGTAGGGCAAAAAACGTTCCTTGGTTTCTTCGTCAAAATAAGTTAGGTCTTGCTTAGAGAACTCCTGGTGGCGCCGTACGTCCCAATCGCCCCGATGGTGGATTCCCTCCATCTCTTTCCAACCTGCTCCGACCGAAGCGTCGGAGTCGCCACCGGTATTATATTCTATATCGAATGCCGCCTGGGCGTAATGAGCCAGCTGCTCGTGCTCCTTGAAACGGAGATTTTTCTTCGTCATTCCGAGAGATAGATACCACTTCATCCGTTCTTCTTTCCAATATTCCATCCACTTCATCGATTCTTTCTTGTCCGGCTTCGTGTAAAACTGGAGTTCCATCTGCTCGAATTCGCGGGAACGGAAAGTGAGTCCTCCGGGCGTGATTTCATTCCGGAAAGCTTTGCCGACTTGGGCGACGCCGAAAGGAATTTTGACGCGAGTGGAATCCAGAATATTTTTGAAATTCACGTGTACGCCCTGCGTAATTTCGCCGCGGAGATAAGTCTTGAGCTTTTCGCCCTCTATTGAGCCGAGATATGTTTCAACCATCAAATTGAATTGTTTCGGTTCGGTTATCTCTCCGCCACAATCAGGACATCCGCCAGCCGGCGGATTTTTTTCCAGTTGATCCGCCCGGAAACGATGGTGGCATTTCTTGCATTCCACGAGCGGATCGGAAAACGAATCCAAGTGACCCGAGGCCTCCCAAACCTTCGGATTCATTATTATCGCCGCGTCCAAGCCCACGATATTCTCGTGCTCCTGCGTCATGTTCTTCCAAAACTCGTTCTTGATATTCCGCTTCAATTCCGCTCCGAGCGGACCGTAATCCCAGGTGCCGGTGAGACCGCCGTAGATTTCAGAACCCGGATAAATAAATCCGCGCCGCTTGGCGAGGGACGTAATTTTCTCGAAGATGTCCTTCTTTTCCTCCTTTTTCATACTTAAATCAATTGTAACTCATTTTTTATTTAATCACCTCCGATCCCTCCGGACTCGCTCCCACTACCGCGCTCGTGACGGGGGCTGCAACGCTCTCAAGATTAAGACTCGTGAAATTATCTATGGCCTTAAGACGGGCCGTTCCCATAAGCAACTGGGGGCCGCCCAGCATATCGTCATTCGGTGTCCCTTCGACTTGGAAGATCGCCTCAGCCGGCTCGCTCAAAACCCCCTTGGTCGCCGCCACCCGGTCGATTCTCCAAATCACCTCGTTTTCCTTTTCGTCGAAGATTGGCGATTCGCCCAGATTAACCTTGACCGCGCCGCTCCACTTCACTCCCGCGGCGAGCGCCGCCCTCACCTCGATATTATTTAAATCATTCGAAAAATTCTTTATCGCCCAATGGACGGAGTATTGAGTGGGCTCGCCCACTTTAGGCGGCAAGTTACCCGCATCCGTTATCCCGCTCTCCTTGTCGTTATGGAAAACCTGGGTAGAGAGAAGCACCAAACCGGAAATTTTCGTATCCGATGCGATACTCACCGAAGTCTGGCTGGCCGAAAGATAGTAGGGCACCGAAGGCGAGGTTATGACCGCGTTCATCCGAATGGAGAAATTCCGGTCGTTCAGCCTCATAAGATTGAAAGAATTTCTTATCTTCGCCTGGAAATTTACCTCGCCGCTCGCGCCTGGATCAAGCATCTTTAATGCCGGTAAACTCAATGAATTCCAAGCGAAGGATTTTACTATCGCCGGGTCAAGCATTTCTCCGGCCAAAGTCGCGTTCAATTTCACGTCGGCCAAAGCGATACCGCTGTCGTTCCGATAACGGATGAAATAATTGAGGGTTTCGCCGACTTTGGCGGTATAATCTTCCCGGCCATTCACCGAAACCTCAAGAAAGACCGGCGAAGCGGAAGGCGAGAGATTTACCGTTCCTTCCGCGATTGGATATTCGTTCCCGTCCAGTTCGGCCGAAATTTTAACGGGAATGACGGCAGTCGCCCCGGAAGTCAAATTGAGCCGGCCGGAAATAGTAAGCTTGCCCTTTGCCCCGGCGGACAAAGTGCCCAACTTCCAATAATTATTGAGCGAAACCGGCGGGACGCTCGCCGAGTCGAATTTGAACGAACTAGGGTATTCTACCTCGAGGACAATTTCAGGAAAATTGAAATCACTTTCGTTTTTGTAATCCACTTCTAACTGAAAGTTCGAACCGCTCAATATTTGCCCGGGATTTTTTATTTCCATCGAGATAGCCGAGCCTTTTATTTTCACTTCCCCGGCTGACCGAACTTCGAAACGAGCGCCCGTCGCTATCGCATAGGATACCGATGCCGAGATTTTCCCAATTAAACCGTCTTCACCCGTCGCCAGGAGAGAAAAGGTTTTTTTAACCAGATTTCCCGAAACAATGTCACCCGCGTTCTCGGTTACCAGATTACGGCTCGCGGGAGAACCAGGAACGGCGATGCCATCCGGAAGATTAAGGTTAATCATGGTTTTTTTGATGAGGCCACCCGAATTGTTCGCCACACTCACCTCGACGGAAAAAGGAGTACCCCGCGATACATTCTTTGGAACGGATATCTCGAGAGTTACGTCCCGGGAGACCGAAGTGTAGGAAAAGATGAAAAATAAGCCGGCCCCGATTATGAGAAAGGCGACAATACTACCGATAAGCAGTATTTTTTTGAGCCAGCGGTGATGGTCCTCGATATCATCTTCGAATTCGCGGATTTTTTCCGCGAACGGTTTCTCTCCGGCTATTTTTCCGGCGGGAAACTTTTTTTGGAAAGTTTTGAGCCTTTTTTCCAGATTATTCAGGGCCATTAGAGGTATATTAACTCATCACTCTTCGTTTTTAAACCGCAATTCCGGCAGAAAAACGATTGGTCTTTCGCGCGAAAAAAAGTGGCGGGCTTTCCGGCGCAAATATCGCACTCCGCTTCCCGCGGATCGTAGCCAAGCACCTTGAGAAAGGTTTTTATATTTCCGTCCGCCGATACCAGACTCTTAATGATAAGATGCCATAAATGCAAATCGGGCACTCCTTTTGGAGTGAGCGCCCGCACCAGGGACAGTATCCTGAAAGCCGAGGGGTAGAATTTCGGGTCCCGCCGGTTCTTTCGGAAACTCTCGTCAGTCAAGGCATCCGTGAGAATAATCCGGTTCTTTTCCGCCAAACGCACCGTTATCACGTTAAAGAGGTCGAGATGCGGCGAAAGTTTCGAAAGAATTTTCCTTCCACCCACGACGTTCGATTCAAGCCGACCGAAATCCCTGGTGTATAAATCGACCACCCGGTCGCTTTCTTTGTGCGGACGGATTCCAAGAACCACTGCTTGAGTGAGATATTCCATCATTGGAATGCGGATATATTATTTTTCGGAGTTCGCCAATACCCCAATCGGAAACGGCCGCCGAGCATAAGCCGGGTCTGCGCATCCAAAGCCGGAAATGCCGAGAAAATTATGAAAACTAGCGGGGTGAGCAACCACTCAAGGAAATACCAAACGAGATGCCATCGTTTGAATCCCTTGAGCCGGGGATAAAGGATGATAATGCTCAAAAAAGCCGAGGCGATGACACCGATGGAACTCAAATTCAATATCCAGCCCGTCAGACGGGGAAGATTATAGGAAATGACCGAGGTCCGGAATGCTTCATCTCCCAATAAATTCGGAAACCAGCCGAAAAGAAAAATAATAAAAGAACTCGTGGACCAGGAATATACGCCGTCCAAGAGCGTCCATTTCCAAAAACGCCCGACTTTGGCCGGAAAAGATTTATCTTTCGAAAAATCATTCGCCGCCCGAGCCAGATTCTCGGCTCCCCAAGCCCAGCGTCTTTGCTGTTTGTAAAGATTTTTTAGGGCAACAAAAAAATTCTCACCAATCACCGCGTCCATATAGACAGGGTAAAGGAGGGGTTCGGCCCGCCAGTCGCCTTTGTAGTGCGAGAGGCACTGGAAGAATATTCTTGAATCTTCGGAAACGATATCGGTTTCCCAAAATCCGACCTCAACCAGAGCTTTAAGCGACATACTATGGGACGAGAAGGATACTAACTGTTCCGGGCGCGACTCCTGCATCAATTGCCAGAAAGAACTGGAAAATCCGACCAAGCGGGCAAAAAACGGGGCTTCGCGGACGTTATTGATGAAAAGGGGAATTGGTTGAAAACTAGAACGATATGGATGGAGCGAATTCAAGAATTTATGAGAAAGTATTCCGAAATAATCGGGGCCCGTGCGAGTATCGATATCGAAAACCGAAACTAGAATATCATCATAGGGAATGTTCGATGGGTCGATGAGTTTTGGAAGTGCTTCCTTGGCCGCCCAAGCTTGATTCGAACCCTTGCCAGCTAATTCACCCGCCAGACCGGCCGGGTGGCGGGTTATTAAAAAATTTCCGAAAGTAGTGCCAAATTCCTCTTTAATCCTTAAAGCGGATTCCTGGTCGATGTCTCCCCCTTTTTCTTCAGTAGCGAGAACGACGAAAAGTTTCTTTTTCGGATAATTGGATTCCGCGAGACTCAAGAACGCCTGTTTTATTATTCCGTAATTTTCCCGGTAAGCCGGCAATATCACGAGATGGCGAATTTTTTCCCAGTTTTCCGGATTGTCTTTTTTGAGCCTCGCGAGCCAATCTATTTTCAGATTGGCTTTCATTTTGGTAAAAGATAATCGGAGATGGAAGAAAAGATAAATGAGTTTCAAAAGCCAGTAGAGGTCGTAAAGAAGAATGAAAATAACTACGGCAACGGGCGCGCGCCAAGAGAGGAACGTGAGACCTAAAAGAGTGAGCCAAGCCAAGGCGCCGGGGATTATTTCCCAAAACCGTATCATAAAGAAGGAATACTCTAGTATATAAGGAGGCCGAGGAAATTTTCCAGACTATAAGCTCCACTGCCGAGAACCGCGAGCGCGATTGCCGCGGCAAAAATAATAAGGTCAAATTCGTAACCGTCCATCAAACCCTTTTTTAGCTTCATCTTCAAAATTATGACGGCAAATTGAATCGCGACCAATATTGCGATGAACTGGGTAAAAAATCCGGCCAAGAGAAATATGCCGCCGACGAATTCGAGAACTGAAACGATGACCGCCCATAGAATACCCGGCTTAAACATCTGCCCCATCCACTCTGCCGTTCCTTTGATATTTTTTATCTTCGGCCAGCCGTGAGCAATCAAGATAATGCCTAATACCACCCTCAAAAATGCTATTCCAATACCCCCGAAAACTAATAAAGGTTGAATCATGCTCTAAGTATACAACTGCCGGATTTATCCGTAAAATGGTTGGAATGAAGATACTCGCCATTGAAACATCCTGCGATGAGACCGCGCTTGCGCTTATTGAGGCAAGCGGCGGACTGCGCACCCCGAAGTTCAAAATCCTTAAGAATCTGGTATCTTCCCAAATAGAAATCCATCGGCCATGGGGCGGTGTCGTGCCCAATCTCGCCAAACGGGAACATCTCAAAAACCTTCCATTGGTTTTTGAGAGAATCATGAATAACGAATCAAGAATTAGGGGCAAGGGAAATGGTTTCAAAATTCCTAATTCCAAATTCCTAATTCCAAAAATAGACCTTCTCGCGGTCACGGTCGGCCCGGGCCTGGAACCGGCGCTTTGGGCGGGCATCGAATTCGCCAAAGAACTGAAGAAAAATATTTTTCCGAAAGTTCCGCTCTTGGGTGCAAACCATCTAGAAGGACATCTATACAGTTTTTTACTTTCGCAGAAAAAACCTAATCTGAAAATATTTCCGGCCGTTGCTCTCATCGTCTCCGGCGGGCATACCATTCTTCTCAAAATGGAATCACTCGTGAAATGGAAGAAGTTGGGAGAGACGCGGGATGATGCGGTGGGTGAAGCCTTCGATAAGGCGGCGAAGATGCTCGGCCTTCCCTATCCGGGCGGGCCGGAGATCCAAAAACTCGCCACGAAGGGCGACCCGAACGCCGTCGCCTTCCCCCGCCCAATGATCCACGACAATTCGCCGGCTGGCGAATATGATTTCAGCTTTTCGGGTCTCAAAACTTCCGTTCTTTATTATCTGCGGGACAATCCCAAAGCCCGGAAGGCCGACGTGGCCGCGAGTTTCCAGAGAGCCGCGACGGACGTCCTGGTCGCGAAGACCGCCCGCGCCGCGAGAGAATTTAAAGCCAGATCAATTATGCTTTCGGGCGGCGTCGCGGCCAACGCGTATCTTAGAGACAGACTGCGAGAGGCAAGCGACAAGATGGGTGTAAATTTCCTGGTGCCGCCGATGGATTTCAATACCGATAACGCCGTGATGATCGCGGCGGCGGCCTACATTCAAAGTTTACGGAAAAAGAATCCCTCCTATCGGGCGGGCAGGCGCGTCATTCGCGCTCAAGGGAATTTGAATTTATAAAAATAAAAGAGCCTCCGGTGCAAAAAAAATTCGCGCCGAAGGCTTAAGATACGAGCTGCCAAAAGGTCCAATCGTTCAAGGTGCAATGTTCGATTACTGCGAAACGAAGCCGGAAGCCGAACCACAGCAGTCACTGGTACTGCTGACCCAGCACGTGCCGAACCTGACCCAGCCGTCGCTGAACCCGAAGCTCGGAGCGAAGCCGAAACCGCCATCGGCCCCAGGAGAGAATTCATCGCCAGCACAATCGATATAG
>ERZ1292623.931-Hain-H51-01um-R1-931-length-29394-cov-15_pt1 | contig 16130 bp, 19 predicted proteins | sample MGYA00564398_ERZ1292623 | MGnify/ENA primary metagenome ERZ1292623 (study PRJEB36523, sample SAMEA6512633) | groundwater metagenome | collected 2019-01-07 | study: AquaDiva: Metagenomics assemblies of 32 groundwater samples | reverse complement strand
AAGACGCTCGAGGAGCCGCCTGCGCACGCCATTTTCATACTAGCCACGACCGAGCGCGAAAAGGTCCCCGAGACCGTGGAGTCCCGCTGCCAGGTATATGACTTCAAGAAGCCGACACGCTCCATTCTTACGAAGACAGTCGTCGATATCGCGAAGAAGGAAGGATACGCACTTGAAATGGCAGGAGCTGAACTCATCGCGCTTCTGGGCGATGGTTCGTACCGTGATGCGCTTTCCGTGCTCGAGAAAGTGCTCGTGTCGGTGACGGACAAGAAGGTCTCGCGCGAGGAAGTGGAGCACGCGACGGGCGCTCCGAAGCACGCGCTCGTGCTCGCTCTGGTGCGCGCGCTTAGCGAAGGGAATCAGGGTGATGCTCTGGTCGCTATCCGTACCGCGGACGCAGCCGGCGTCGACATGCAACTCTATCTCACGCTCCTCCTTGAAGCGCTTCGCCACGTACTGCTCATCCGCCATGCGCCTGAACTGAAAGCGGAACTCGCTGCCGAGCTCGGCGCGGACGCGTATGGGGAATTGGAGACGCTCGCTAAGGCTTCTGGTTCCCGGATATCGCACACGACGCTTCGGACGTTCCTCGATGCCGCGTCACGCATACGTTTCTCGCCGGTGCCTGCCCTCCCGCTCGAGCTTGCGGTGCTCGAGCTCATGAACCATGCAGCCGACAACGCGTGAACGAGTGCTTAAATACGGCCTCCCGATTGCCGTAGTCGGTCTCGTTGCGGCAGGTGTCGCTGCGTCCGGGCAGGGAATCGATGTATCGAAGCTCGATGTCAGGACGCTCTTCGAATCCCCGTGCGAGCGTCCCATCCAGTACACGCTCGGAGCGTTCGATGAGCGGTTCGGTATCAGCCGCACTGAGCTCGAGTCCGCGCTTGCGGAATCGGCTTCCCTTTGGAACGCAGCAGCCGGGAAGACGCTTGTCGAGCGGGGCGAGACGAACGCGGTCGTAGTGAACCTCGCATATGGCGAGCACCAGCAGAACGCGCAGCTCGGGCAAGCGATCGATGCGGAGCAGAGCGCATACGAGTCGAAACGGGCGGAGGTCGAAGCGACACGGAGCGAGTACCTCGCGCTGCGAGCCCGTTTCGAGGCGAGCGAGGCTGCGTTCAAGCGTGATAGCGAGGAATACGATGAGTCGGTCGCGTATTGGAACGCACGCGGAGGCGCGCCCTCAGGGGAATATGAAAAGCTCCAAGAAGAGCAGCGTTCGCTTGAACGGAAGCAGCGCGCGCTTAATGCACTGGTGGACGAAGTGAATGCGCTCGCTAAGAGATTGGGGACGGAAGTAGATGAGCTCAATGCACTCGTGCGGGCGACGAACGCGAAAGTGAATGTCTATAACGAGGACGCGGGCAGCGACTTCAACCAAGGAACCTATATCTCTGACGAAGCGGGTGAACGCATCAATATCTACGAGTTCACGAACAAGCGGGAACTCAAGCGCGTGCTCGCGCATGAATTCGGCCATGCGCTCGGTATCGATGGGCATGTGGAGAATCCTGAATCCATCATGTATTCCTACAATATCGATTCTACGTTCGAGCTTACGCAGGAAGATATTGCTGCGCTCAAGATAGCGTGCGAGTTGGAGTAGCCTCCAGGTTTTCTTTAGAATAAATACATGGTTTCTCTATAGCGCGACGGTGATACTGCGCTAATGGCGAAGTATCAAGAAAGGGAGAGAGCGATAGTGCTGCGAAGGGGAGGTAGTACGTACTCACAGATACTTGCTGAAATTCCAATTGCTAAATCAACGCTCGCTATCTGGCTTCGTGCCGCCGGATTGGCTGAAGAGAATGAGCAGAAGATAACGCTGAAGCGTCGGGAAGCGGCATTTCGGGGTGCGCAGGCGCGTCGAACCATGCGCCTAGCCGAGGTCTCCTTTCATATCGAGCAGGGAATACTCGATATACAGAATATTTCCACTCGAGAATTATGGCTTATCGGGGTCGCCCTGTACTGGGCAGAAGGCTCCAAGCAGAATCAACGCTCGCCTAGTGCCGGTGTCGATTTCATCAATTCCGACTATCGTATGCTACTCGTCTTTCTCGAGTGGCTTCGATATCTCGGCATCCCTGAACGACAGATTCGTTTTGAGCTATACGTGCACGAGAATCGACAGGTAGAGATACACGACTTTCGGCGATGGTGGGCAGATAAACTCAACTTGCGCCCGACGAGGATAGACAGGATCTATCTCAAGAAAGGAAACCCGAAGACGAACCGCACCAATGTGGCTGACTTGTATCATGGCTTGCTACGCATTAAAGTGAGGTCAAGCACGACCCTTAACCGCAAGATAAGCGGCTGGATTGCGGGAATCGTCGCCCATTTGGGGAGTGGTGTAACTGGTAACACGTCTGCCTTTGAAGCAGAAGACTCTAGGATCGTACCCTAGCTCCCCAGCAAAAGGTGCATTATCTCGAATGGCCTACATGCCATTTCCGGCAATAGAGGCAATGATACGCATGTGCACCGCCACGTAAGCGCCTTGCTTCGCGGGCAGCGCCAGCTTCATTCCGGTGCGTAACCTTTCTCCAGCAGCCTCTATATCTACGCCAGAAGAAGCGATAGATCGTCCGTATGTCCCTGATGAAGCGATGCATATCAGGTCCCAGTATACGTTCCTCAGTCCCGCTAAAGAGCCCTGAGTTCAGCAATATTGTTTTTTATAAAACTTATGATATAATCACCCCACTAACACCAACTATCTACACATGAGCGAATTCAAGAAGGGAGGCAATTTCAGCAAGGGACCACGTTCCGGTGGCTTCAATAAGGGAGGATTCAGCCGTCCGAGTTTCGGTGGCGGGAGCCGTCCTAGCGGCCGCGACCAGGGAGAGCGCACCGAAACCTTCAAGGCCACTTGCAGCAAGTGCCGCGCTGCCTGCGATGTCCCATTTCGTCCGAATGGAAAGAAGCCCGTGTACTGCAAGGACTGTTTCGTGCGCGATGACGCTCGCCCTACCTCGAACTCATTCGAGAAGCGTAGCTATGGCCCCGAGCGCCCATCGCCGCGCCCTGCAGCGCCCGTCGAGGATCCTCGCATCGGCGCCATGCAGAAGGAGCTCGCCGCTGTGCACGCTAAGCTCGATACCCTCATACTGACGCTCGAAGGCGCTGCGTACTCCTCCATACTCGCGGGTTCCGTCGCGAAAGCGGAAAAGCCTAAGAAGGAAGAGAAAGCCGCTACTGCGAAGAAGGCAGCGAAGAAGAAGTCGGCATAGATTCAACTATCGGATGAAAGAATAGCCATGCGCTCCGCATGGCTATTCTTTCATTCTGCGATGTGCTCGGTGATGACAGTTAATTGGGCTATCATGAATGGATGCACGAAGACCCTTACTATGTATACATGCTGAAGTGCGCGGACGGCACGCTCTACACCGGCATAACCAACGACGTGGAGAAGCGTCTGGAAACGCATAACACCTCCAAGCAAGGGGCGCGGTACACCAAGTCACGCCGCCCCGTCGCCCTCTGCTACGAGGAGAAGTGCCTCGACAAGAGCGCTGCGCTCAAGCGGGAGTACGAAGTGCGGCAGCTCACCCGGGTCCAGAAGCTCGAGCTCATAGCAGTAGCCTCATAGGCCGGACTCGGTATACTAGAGCATATGAACAAGCCACTTCGCAGCATCATCCTCATCGTGCTCGCAATCGCGGTCGTAGGCGCCGGAGCCTACGCTCTCTATACGAAAAAGGCCCTTTCGCCTACGGGTCCCGCCCCGGAAGAAGCGCTCGGCAATCAGTACATGGATATGGAGCGCGGTTTCTCGTTCCAGTACCCGGACTTCTACGAGCTCTTCGAGCGGGAGGTAGGGAACGCAGAGCGCGAGCATTACGCCATCACGCTCATACGTGAAAGCGATACCGTTCCAGTGGAAGGTGGAGAAGGTCCGACCGCTATTACCATCGATATCTTCCAGAACGACATCGACAAGCAATCGATCATGGACTGGATGACAGGTACGAACGATTCAAACTATAAGCTCGGCGATGGAGCGTACGTACGCACCACTGTCGGCGACGTGGATGCCCTCGTTTATACTTGGTCCGGCCTCTACGAAGGGAAGACGACGGTCTTCGCCCACGGTGACGACATCATCGCGGTCTCGGTTACTTGGCTCACTCCCACCGATGGTATGCTCGCGGACTATCAGTTCCTCCTCGACTCGTTCACGTTCGATCCAAAGGGATAGATGCAGACCCCGTTCACGCTGAAGATATACGAGATCGCGCGCCGGATCCCGAAAGGGAAGGTAGCGACGTACGGGCAGTTAGCAGCGCTTGCGGGGAACGCAAGGGCTGCGAGAGCGGTGGGTATGGCGATGCGCCACAATCCCGACGTTCCGAAGATGCCGTGCCATCGCGTCGTGGGCGCGGGCGGCGCGCTCATTGGATACAGTGCGGGCATGGGCATTCACACCAAACGGAAGATGCTCGAAGCCGAAGGCGTCGCCTTCAATGGCATTCGCGTGAATCTACTGAAGTCTCAGTGGCACCCTAATCGAGCTTGAGGGAAGCGAGGAGTATAGCCAGCTCTTTTCCTTCGAGCCTACGGTACGCGCCGGGCTTGAGCGGCTCCACCGGGATATTCATGATACGGACGCGTTTGAGGTCAGCTACCTCATTGAAGAGCGCCACCACCATACGGCGCACCTGGTGCGACTTCCCTTCGGTAATGGCGATACGGAAACGGTTCTCACCGAGCACCGTGACCTTGGCGGGCTTCGTGATATATCCCTCGATATCAACGCCATTCTCCATCTTCTCCTTGAAGCTCTCGCGGAGCGGCTTCTTCGTGGTCACTTCGTACACTTTCTCGTGCTCGTATTCCGGGTTCAGGAGGCGGTCGGTGATACGCCCATCGTTCGTGAGCAGGATGAGGCCGCGCGATGGCTTATCCAGCCTACCCACCGGGAAGAGCTTGAGGCGCTTGAGGTCACCAGGAAGGGAGCTTATGACGTCATCGGTCCCCGTTCCTTCCTTGTGCGTGTCCATTCCCTTGGGCTTATTGAACGCGAGGTATACGTAGTTCTGCGGCTTACGGAAGCGCACGTCCACCGTATCTGCCTCGTTCACCTTATCGCCGAGCTGCGCGCGCTTCCCGTTGATGAGCACGACGCCTTTCTCTATGAGCTCATCGGCGCCACGGCGCGTCGAATGGCCCTTGAGCGCCAAGTACTGGTTGATGCGCATGGGGTACGTGGGCGCCGTTGCCGTTGGCTGTATCTTGCGGACGGTCCTCTTAGGAGCGGCTTTCTTCTTCATAGCAGTACCATAGCGCACCGGAGCTCATTGGTATACTGATGGCATGCAACGAGGTGATGAACCTAAGCCCGGCATCTACCACCACTTCAAGGACAGCGAGAAGCTGTATGAAGTCATGGGTATAGCTTTCCATACGGAAACCGAAGAAGATATGGTTCTCTATCGTCCCCTGTATGAGGGCGCGGTCGCATCGTTCGTCGTGCGACCCAAGGCCATGTTCATGGAGGAGGTAGACAAACCCGAGTTCGGATATAAAGGTCCACGCTTCATCTTCGTGCGGGACTCGCTCTAGAAAGGCGTGATAGTCTAGGAGGGCCTTCATGCCGCCTGTCATGAAGGCTTCATGCGACGCGTGCGACGGTACGTTCCTATGCATATCGTCACCGTATCGCGACCGATTAACAGGATACTGTCAAGAACGCCCGGTAAGTTACGGGGCGTTCGGGCGTCATCATCAATGGACCAAGAAGACTCACACGCATACTTCCTCGAGACGTACGACGCGTACGGAAGCGATATATTTCGTTTCTGCCTCTTGAAAGTGTCCAGACGGGAAGTCGCCGAGGATATAACGCAGGAGGTCTTCATGCGTTTCTGGCAGGCCGTTCGCGAAGGGACCGAGCTGCGTAATGCACGGGCGCTCCTCTATACGATGGCACGCAACCTCGTCATCGATTGGTACCGCAAGAAGAAGGAGTCATCGCTCGATGTCCTCCAGGACCTGGGCCTCGACTTCGCGAACGACGATTACAAGAAGATAACGCAGAATGCAGAGCATCAGGAAGTGCTGCGGGCCATTAATGAGCTCGACGACCCCTCGCGCGAGGCGCTCCTGCTCCGGTTCGTCGATGGGCTGTCGCCCCGCGACATTGCGGAGATCACGGGGGAGTCGGCCAACGCCATCTCGGTGCGCATCAATAGGGGCATTAAGAAGGTGCAAGACATCATACGTGTTCAATGAACCACTACTTCAACAATTTCATACGCGGCGTACGCGACCTTAAGCTATCTGATTCGAGCTTCGCTCGTATCCGGACTACGCTTGCCAGCTACGCCGACCTCCATGCGGTCCCTGACCGCGGCATTTCGGCTGCCCGTCCGTCGCCGTTCATGGTCTTCATCACCGCGCGCCGTACCTCGTACGCGGGTGTGCTTCTTCTTTTCATATTCGTGACGGGCGGAGGTGCTGCGCTCGGCGCTGAAGGCGCGGTCCCTGGCGACGCGCTCTATGGACTCAAGACGAAGATAAACGAGAAGGTCATCATCTCGCTCGCGAATGGGAACGAGGAGCGTGCGCGCGTTTCCGCGCAGCTCGCGACGCGCAGGGCCGACGAGGCCATCGTGCTCCTCAAGGACGGCCGTCTCGATGAGGAGACCGCGCTGTATCTCGGACAGGAGCTCGCCATACACGTGGAGCAAGCGACCGAAGACGCGGATGCGCTCGAGGCGGAGGGGGATGTGAGCGCCTCGCTCCGGGTGCGCACCGAGCTCGAAGAGCAGCTTACCGCGCGCGCCGTTGCGCTTGCACCGGAGCCGGAACAGGTGATGGAGGCCGCAACGATGATGGCAGAGGACACGGCTGTTCGTTCGTTCGCGAAGAGCGCTCCTGCTGTGCCAAGCCATGAAGAGGAACTCGCCCAAAGCTTCCGCGCACAGGCGGGGAAGATAGCGGAAGCAAGGCTCCACACAGAGATATCGCTCCTACCGGGCATCGCGGCCGCTGATATCGATCTCTCGCAGCTTACGGATACCGAGGATGAGGTCACTGCCGTAACGGCAGCGGCTCCGCAAGAGCCCGGCATGGATGCAGCGGTAACGCTCTCTGCCGACGCAGCTGCGGGAAGCAGCACTTCAACGGTTGAGCAAATACCCATGCGCGCGAAGACGCGATACGAAGCGCCTATGAATAATGCTTGGCCGAGCGGGGCGGGTAGCGCTGAGGCGACGCCACTTTGGTTCAATAGCAGACCTTAGGTCTCTCGGGCAGGCGCTACTTCTTGTGGCGCTCGAGATTTGTTAGTATGAAGAAACCATGGCTTCTTCTTCCTTTGACGAAATACGTGCGGAGCGTCTTCGAAAACTCGATATGCTGCGGCAGGCGGGGATGAATCCGTATCCGGCGGATTCGAAACGCACGCATACTATCGGCGAGTTCCAGGATGCCTTTCTTATTCTCGAGCAGAATCGAGAGGTCGCACGACTTACTGGCCGCATCCGTTCATTGCGGCTCCATGGAGCGTTGGTCTTCGCCGACATCGATGATGGTACGGGACGTATACAGGCGCTTTTCAAGCGTGATGAAATGGAAGATGAAGCATTCGATTTTTTCGTAGCTGTCGTCGATGCGGGTGACTTCATAGAAGTCACTGGTCCAGCATTTGTAACTAAGCGCGGCGAGCGGAGCATCGCAGTCGAGGGATGGCGCATGCTCGTAAAGACACTCCGTCCGATTCCAGATGAGTGGTATGGGCTTAAGGATGAGGAAGAACGGTATCGTCGACGCTATCTCGACATGCTCCTGAACGATAGTGCGGCTGACATCGTACGGAAACGTTCACTCTTTTGGAATACCATCCGTACTTTCCTTCTCGAACGAGGCTTCATCGAAGTCGAGACACCTGTCCTTGAGAACACTACCGGCGGGGCCGAGGCACGGCCATTCGTGACGCATCATAACGCGTTTGATATGGATGTGTATCTCCGCATCTCTGCAGGTGAGCTCTGGCAGAAGAAGCTTCTCATAGCCGGATTTCCGAAAGTGTTCGAGATAGGACGCATATTTCGTAACGAAGGAATGTCTCGCGAGCATCTGCAGGACTATACGCAGCTGGAGTTTTATATGGCGTATGCTGACTACGTCGATGGTATGCCGCTCATCCAGGAACTGTACCGGATGATAGCGCGAGCGATACTTGGGACAACGAAATTCTCCGTGTTCGGCCACGACGTGGATTTGGAAGACGAATGGAAGATCTACCGGTTCGTCGATGTCATCAAGGAGCATTATGGAATTGATGCGCTCGATAGCACGATTGAGGAGATGCAAGCTGCACTTTCAGCAGCAGGTATACCTTTCGACCCCGCAGTCACGAATATCGAAAGAGGCATCGATTTGCTATGGAAGAAGGTTCGAAAAACGATTTCCGGTCCAGGGTTCTTGATAGATGTGCCGGTGTACCTCGAACCTCTTGCAAAGCGCTCGCGTGAGGACAGTCGCGTCGTCGAGCGTTTCCAGGTGTTGCTTGCCGGAAGCGAGCTCGGGAAGGCGTTCAGCGAGCTGAACGATCCGCTCGATCAGCGTGAACGCTTCCAGGCCCAGCAGGCCCTACGCGATGCAGGTGATGAAGAAGCACAGATGGCGGATATGGACTTCGTGGAAGCGTTGGAGTACGGTATGCCGCCAGCGCTAGGTTTCGGCTGCTCGGAGCGCTTGTTCAGTTTTCTGATGGGAATCGACGTACGCGAAGGACAGCTTTTCCCACTTATGCGCCCGAAGGACGGAGAGGAGGCGAAAGGATAGTCGTCCCTATCCGTCGCACCGTGTTCATCGTTTCCCTAGTCGCTCCCGCGTATCGTTCTCCCCATGGGCATGCTCGCTAAGCTCGGGGGCGCGATACTTATCGTCATCGCGCTCATCCTCTATATACGGATGCATGTAGAAATGCCGAAAGCGCCCGCAGCCGGGGTGCCGCTTTCAGCTACTGTTGCGCTGGTGCCGAGCACTGCTTCGGTATCCATGGAAGGAACTATCATTACTGATGACGGTCCGTCCGCGAATAGCGTACCGTACCTTTTATATAGTGAGGGTGGTACTAAGGTCGCGACCAAACGGCTCGTGCTTGCCGAAGGGTACGCCTGCTACGCAGGTGACATTCCGTGTACGCCCGGAAGCGGGAAGCCGGAGCTACTTAAGGCTGGTACGCATGTGCGCATAGAGGGTCGTGTAGAGGCGGATGTTATATACGTCTCCCGGCTCGACGTCCTTGGCGGGTAGAATGGTATAGTAGAGCGTTATGAGATGGCACTATCATCGTATCTGGATACTCGCCGTGCTTGCGCTAAGCGGTATCGCGCTGGCGTGGCTCATCAGTACAACGCCGCTTCCTCCTGCGGTCGTTACGCCGGAACCGGTAGCGACCACGACCCCGGACCTTTCCGGCCGTGCCATCTATGCGAGCGGCGAGCATGGCTTCTCCATCAGCTACCCGGAGACCGCACTGCTCGAGGAAACGTTCTCCCCGACCTACCATCTCGCTTCCTCGTGGAGGGCGAACGCATTCGCGGGTGCGCAGGGCACTCCTATCGTTGCGATAATCGCATACAGTACCGAGAGCGATAGCTCCTACCCCCGTTACTACAATGCCCAAGTGCGTATCGGTAAGAGCGCTGATGCGAAGGAAGTGGCTAACTGCCTGAAGCCGACGACCGAGCAGGGGGAAGTGGCGCTAGAGGACGCGACGATAGGGGGCGTTGTGTGGAAAGCGTTCTCCTTCCAGAACGCTGGCATGCAGCAGTATGCGCGCGGCGTGAGCTATCGCACCCTTCATGAGGGCTCCTGTTTCGCCCTTGAGAAGATAGCAGCTGGCTCAAGCTACCGCGATGACCCGGATAGTCCGGAGGATATCGCGGACGAGGCGCTCGAGGCGCGGTATAAGGGCCTCGATAGCATCGTGGAGACTTTCTCCTTCGCTCGGTAGCTTATGTCGCCTCTAAGACGCAACTCGCTCTTCGTGCGGAATACCATCTTCGGTATCGAGGACAGCCTTGCCGCTACGGTCGGGCTTCTTTCGGGCCTTGCTGCCGAGAGTATCTCGCACGAAGTGCTGCTCCTCACCGGTTTGGTATACATTTCCGTTGAAGCGTTCTCCATGGGCATTGGCAGTTTCCTCTCCGAGGAATCCGCACAGGAATATGAAGGAGTGCCAACGACGAATCTCCACACCGCCTTAGGAAGCTTTGCAATGTTCGCCTCCTGCATCGGTGCGGGCATGGTCCCTCTCGTGCCGTACTTCTTCCTCGAGGATGGCCAGGCGCTCTTCGGATCGATAGCGTTGTCGCTCGCCGTGCTCGCGGTTCTAGGAGTGGTGCAGGCTCGCCTGTCGGGGCGCTCGGTCCTCCCGCGCGTCCTTCGCATGGTCCTGCTCGGTGGCGCCGCTATTGCGGTCGGCGTTCTCGTCGGCAAAGCGTTCGGGCTATCCTAGTGCCTTCATGGATATTTTATATTCCGGCGCTATGCTGGAACAGTTAGCCACTAACCCCGCTCTATGACCATAGTCCATTGGATCGTTTCAGCCCTCGCTATCGGCATCGCTGCGTACCTTATCCCGGGCATCGATGTCACGCTCGTGGGAGCGCTCGTGCTTGCCGTGGTGCTCGGCCTTATCAACGTCTTCCTCAAGCCGCTCATCGGGCTCATCACGCTCCCGATAAACATCGTCACGCTCGGGCTCTTCTCGCTCGTCGTGAACGCGCTCCTCATCATGCTCGCGGGCATGGTGGTGCCGGGCTTCGCGGTGGACGGCTTCTGGCCAGCGTTCTTCTTCTCGATCGTCGTATCGCTCATCAACGCGCTCTTCGGCGGGTTGGGTAAGAGGGCATAATCCACTGACGAAGCAATAGGAAACGGCCGCCGGTGTGTACCGGCGGCCGTTGTCGTTCGGGTGGAAGTTCAGGCGTCGACCAGGGTCCGCGCCGGCGCGAGCAGCTTCTTCCACGCAGCCGTGAGGTCCGCGTGATCGACATGCACTTCGTCAGGGGAGTACTCGCCACTGTAGAAGCCGAGCTTCGCTGTATCGAAGCCGGGCACATCCACGTAGAGCATCTGGCCCTTCGCGAAGGAGCCGTAGCGTTGGCCGAGGGCGCACTCCTCCTCCTTGCGGATGTCGAGATCGCCGACGCGGATGCTTTCCCGCCATCCGGGATCGTGCTGATCCAGGAAGGCGATGCCTGCGGCTGCGCGACTTTCGGCCGAAGCGGTCCTATTGTCGAACATGGCTATCCTCCGATAGTGGGATAGGCGGAGTGCCCATCCTTCAGTCTGTTCGCAATCCTAGCGAGGAATGGGAGAAAAGCAAGAAACCCTTATCAGGTGACGTATAATTACACGCAATGGAGGGACCTGTACGACCCATAGCCTCGCCCGAGGCCGAGCTTGCGTATCTTCGCGAGCAGATAGCCGCGAAGGAAGCGGAACTCGCGCAGCTAGAGGAGAGCCGGCCGCGCGAAGAGGTCGTGCATGAGCGCATACTGCATCATGCGCAGAATGCGCAGGCGGAGCACTATGCTCCTGGGTATCAGCTGCCTGCCGAGTCGGTCGAGGAGCTCACCCTTGCGCTCGACCCGGAGCAGAACGATGAGACCATGGCCGAACTGCGTACCCTCATCGAGACGAAGGGAGTGCGTAACGCGTTCGCGGTGCTCGAGAAGCTCAAGAGCCCGCACCTCGAGGACGACTTCCATCGCTTCCTCGTGCAGTACGTGGTGGCAGGTATGCAGGTACAAGGGCTTCGCGAGAACGAGCCCGAATGGAAGGCGCTCCATATGACGCTGTATGAGATAGCGCTGCCGGAGATGGCAGGGGGAGACGATAAGGATAGGGCGCGGCCGCTCAAAGAGCTCCTCTCCTCCATGGAGCAGTTCTATGCCGGCATGCTCTCGCTCGAGCATGCGCACAAGGGCGAGCACCCGTACTTCTCGCTCGAGCTCGCCATCGCGGTCGATGCGCCGCACCTCATGTTCTATGCAGCGGTGCCCAACACCCGTCGTGACCTCTTCGAGAAGCAGCTCCTCGCCATATTCCCGAACGCGGTCGTGAAGGTGCAGCCGAACGATTACAACATCTTCGTCGAGGATGGAACGAGCGTCGGCTCGTGCGCGCGCCTGCTGGATAACCCGCTCCTTCCGCTCAAGGACTACACCGATTTCGACTACGACCCGCTCAATACGCTCCTGAACGCGTTCGCGAAGATATCGTCCGAGGGGGAAGGCGCTTCGCTCCAGATACTGCTGAAGCCTCGCGGCAACCACTACATCGAGCACTATAAGAAAGTGCTGCATGCGCTGCGTGAGGGGCAGCCGCGCGCGAAAGCGTTCGCTATCCCCGAAACATTCGTCGGCGATCTCGCCAAGGAGGCGGTGAACATATTCACCTCGAGCAACAAGACGCCGTATGACCCAACGAAAGCGGATCAAGCCGCTATCGAAGCGCTCGAGAAGAAGATAGCGGCGCCGGTCATCGATACGAACTTCCGTCTCGTCGTGTCTTCCAGAGATCCAGGAAGAGCAGACCAAATACTCACCGAGCTCGAGTCCGCATTCAATCAGTTCGAGAATACGAAAGGGAACCGGCTCGAATGGAAGCGGGCAAGTGGCGGGGATGCGAAGAAACTCTTCCGCAATTTCTCGTACCGGTTGTTCGGCAGTCCAACGCTTCCGCTCTCTCTTCGCGAGGTGTCGACGATGTACCACTTCCCGCCCAAAGGCATCGAGTCCTCCCCGCATCTTACTCAATCCCGCTTCACGAGCGCTGCGGCCCCTATGGGCCTTCCGCAGGACGGCGTGCTGCTCGGCACCAACACGTTCCGGGGCTCGACCACCGAGGTCAGGCTCGCGAACGAGGACCGTCTCCGTCATCTCTACGTCATCGGCCAGACCGGTACGGGTAAGACATCGTTCATGAAGACGCTCATCGAGCAGGACATCAAGGCGGGGAACGGTGTCTGCTTCATCGACCCGCACGGTAATGACATCCTCGATGTGCTTGCTTCTATCCCTCCGGAGCGGTACGAGGATGTCATATACTTCGACCCGGCATACATCGATAGGCCGTTCGGACTCAACCTTCTGGAATACGATGCATCGCGTCCCGAGCAGAAGACGTTCATCGTGAACGAGCTCCTCGCCATCTTCCGCAGGCTGTATGGCGATGTGCCGGAGTCCATGGGTCCGGCCTTCGAGCAGTACTTCCGCAATGCGACGCTGCTCGTGATGGAGGACCCGGCATCGGGCTCCACCCTCATGGATATCGGACGCGTGCTCTCGAATAAGGCGTTCCGGGACATGAAGCTCGCGAAGTCCATGAACCCCATCGTGAACCAGTTCTGGAACGAGATAGCGACGCAGGCGGACGGGGAGGCATCGCTCGCGAACATCGTGCCGTACATCACGAACAAGTTCGATGACTTCACCGCCAACGACTTCATGCGCCCTATCATCGGCCAGCAGGAATCCTCCTTCAAGTTCCGCGACGTCATCGATGGCAAGAAGATACTGCTGGTGAACCTCTCGAAGGGGCGGTTGGGCGAGCGCAATGCGAACCTGCTCGGGCTCATCCTCGTGGGCAAGCTGTTCATGGCAGCGCTCTCACGCGCTGACGACCCGCGCGCCGACTTCCCGCCCTTCTATCTATACATCGATGAGTTCCAGAACATCACGACAGACTCAATCCCCGGCATTCTTTCCGAGGCTCGCAAATACAAGCTCTCGCTCACCATCGCGCACCAGTTCTTGGCGCAGGTGGATGAGAAGGTGCGGGATGCGGTGTTCGGTAACGTCGGGAACATGGCCGTGTTCCGGGTGGGGGAGGCGGATGGAGAATTCTTCGCCAAGCAGTTCGCACCAGTGTTCGGCGCGCTCGACTTCGTGAACATCGAGAACTACAACGCCTATATCCGCATGCTTTCGAAGGGCGTGCCGCAGAAGCCATTCAACTTCAAATCTCTCCCGCCGTCTGCCGGCAATCTCGCGCAAGTGGACGATCTCCGCGAGCTTTCGTACCTCACCTACGGACGCGACCGTGCTACTGTTGAGAGCACTATAAGAAGCCGCTATCTTTCCTGATACGTATGTCTAGAGAAGGAGGACCTCCACAGAAACTGGCACGGGAAGCCTCGTTTGAGGACGGGCTATCTTCGTTATTGGAAACGCTCGAAGCAGAGTCTAAAACTACGGGGATGGTGAGCGAAGGGACGCATGAAGCGATCGAGGTCGAGCTCGTGAGGATGGAGAGCGAGGCGGATGCAGAAGCCAAGAGGATAAAGGCCGATGTGGAGCGTACATCTGAGGAGAAGACGAGCGATCTCGCCGACATAAAGAGACTGCGCACAATCATTACTCAGTATCGTAAGCATTCGTCCACCTCGGTAGAGCCGATTTCCCGCATCATCAAGGTCGTCAAAGAGATCGGGCAAGCATATAGCGTCGTGGCAGGACCTCCTGTAGAGGAGGTTCCTCGTGAAGAAGTTAAGGACGAGCCTGCTGTCGAAGCTGCTGAGGAAGAACTGCCGGCAGAAGAGGCTGCCCCGGAGCCAGTCCCTACTCCTGACGTACCGCCAATCGTAGAGGTTCCGCCAAAGGAAGATAAGGTTGAACACGGCCCAACGCCTGCGGAAACGGCTGCGGCGAAAAGGCGGAAGCTCGAAGCCGATATCAAAGATAAGCAGGAATCGCTCAGAGAAACCTATCTAAAGCTCGCTGATGAAGTGCGTACTGCAGGATTGAAGGTGCAGGATATACAAACGGAATGGGATCGCGCCATAGAAGTTCGTGGGGAACTGAACACTCATTACGAGAAGTACAAAGGTACCGCGACTCGCAAGCTCCTTGATAAAGAGAGTAGGGAGCTACTCGACGAGTTCACAGGTCCGGTAAGCGAAGCGGTCAGGCAAGCAGTAACGCGGGTTCTGCTTGAGCGCAAGCTATCTAAAAACACTGACACCGATACCAATGGTGAAAGGAAGAACGAGCTCGCAGTAGTGGTTACGAAAGTCATGGAGACGGAGCAGGAGCAGGCGCCGGCAGAGCAGCAGCCGATAGTGATGGTGAACAGCGTGCTCACCCGTATCGCCATGGGCGGGAAGGGCTCTAAGAAGCTGCCGCCGATCGTGTTCACCGAGTTCCAGCCCGATAAGCTGAAGCCGGTGGCCCCAAAGATGTCCGAGAAGCGCGAAGATCGGCTCGATACGACTTTCAGGAGACAGGATATTCGAGAAAAGATTAAGGCTGTGGGGAGCCTCGGATTCGCGGGCTTCTTGAGCCTGCTTGCGGTGTTCGGGCATAATCACGAGAAGGATGATGCAGTAAAACCGAAGGCACAGCCTACTGCAGGAAGCACGCTTAATCAGACGGCTGCTGCGACTGCGAAGCCCGCGCACTCCACCGATAAGCCACCGGCGCAACAAGTCCAGAGACCCACGACAGAAACCGTTAGCGCGGCGCAGCCTGAAGCTGTGAAGATAATGATTCCTCCGGAAGTTAAGAAGTATAGGGCTATGCCTAAGGATGAGATGGAAGCCTGGAAACGGCGCTTCAATCTTTGGACGCGCGCGAAGTACCCGAAGGGATATGTGGAAGCGGATACGGAGAAGGTGCGGAAGGAAATGCTTACGGAGCTCAAATATCCAGCCAACTATCCTGCGAAGAAGCGGGACGTGGTTAAGAAGCCGCCGAGCCCCAAGGAATCCGTTATGACTGCCTCGATTGAGTCAGCAGGCAGCTTTGGACCTCCGCTGCCGGCTCCGCCTACTCCGCGAGATGAATTCCTCGGCACGCCGCTCGAAGAATATCGCCCGCGAGATACAGGTGAGGCTCCATAATATGAAGTGGTATACTGGAGGGGACAACGCGCCCCGCGCATTTGTCGCGCTTATCGTCTAATTCTTCAGCTATGAATGTCACGGGTACGGGTATAGCGGTAGGGCTTGCGGTCGTCATCGCGCTCGGGTTCCTCTATTTCGGTCCGGTGCTCTTCACTCCGTTCACGGAAGAGGCACCGGTGGCCCTTGAACAGACTGCATCTACAACTATGGAAAATATGATTCAACCAGGCCAGCCGCTTCCGACCGA
>ERZ1292623.2565-Hain-H51-01um-R1-2565-length-16136-cov-7_pt1 | contig 16136 bp, 19 predicted proteins | sample MGYA00564398_ERZ1292623 | MGnify/ENA primary metagenome ERZ1292623 (study PRJEB36523, sample SAMEA6512633) | groundwater metagenome | collected 2019-01-07 | study: AquaDiva: Metagenomics assemblies of 32 groundwater samples | reverse complement strand
AGATGCGTCTGCTCACGACGATAAAAGTGATGCTCCGCGTGCTGGAATGCGAAGCGGGCGCGCCCGCAATTCAGGCATTGCGTAAACGGCTCGGAGACCAGCCGCACCCATCATAAGAATAATGCCGCGCCAAGCGCGGCATTGCTTATCTGCGGCGGCATCGCGGCGACCCACTTTTTAATTTTAGGCGGTATGGTATACTGCCATGCATGGACGAACTGCGGGAGAAATTGGAGGCAATGGAGGTTAAGGTCCGCGGACTCGCGGACCGGCTTTGACCTTGCGGGTAAAGAAAAAGAGAGAGAGCGCATAGAGGCGGAGATGGCGCGTCCGGGGTTCTGGGACGATACCCGGCGCGCGGCGGAACAGAGCAAGACCCTGGCGTCTTTGAAGCGCGACATTGAACGGATGGGTGCCTTGGTCACAGAGGCGGACTCGCTCCACGAAGTGATTGGTCTTGCGGCGGAGGATGAAGCAGGGGTGCCTGAGATCGCCGGGCGGATGGCGGCGCTTGCGAAGGAAGTTGCGGCGCTGGAGACGGAGCTCTTTTTTTCCGGGAAATACGATAAAGGCAATGCCGTGCTCTCGGTCTACGCCGGCGCCGGCGGCAAGGACGCCGAGGATTGGACCGCATTGCTCGTCCGGATGTACCGCCGGTTTGCCGAGCGGCGAGGGTGGGTACGGCGCATGCTCCATGAGCACTGGGGAGAAAACCAGGGACCCGGCGGGTGGGGGATCAAAAACGCCACGATGCTGATTGTGGCCCCCTACGCCTATGGGTATCTGACCCGGGAATCGGGGGTGCACCGGCTCGTGCGCATCTCTCCGTTTTCCGCGGCTTCACTCCGGCACACGTCGTTTGCGCTGGTGGATGTCATGCCTGAGTTTGTGGCGCCCGAGGAGATTGCGGTCAGGCCCGAGGACGTAACGGTTGGTTTTTTCCGCTCGTCCGGCCCCGGGGGGCAGAACGTCAACAAGCGCGAGACCGCGGTGAGGATCACGCATCTTCCCACGGGACTGACGGTAGCATCGCAAGCGGAACGCTCACAAGACCGCAATCGAGAGCTTGCGATGGAGCTCTTGCGCTCGCGCCTGTATCGGTTAGAATTAGACCGACGGGAACAGGAGCGCCGGGGCGTCCGGCAGGAGAAGGTGGCGATAGAATGGGGGAGCCAGATCCGCTCGTATGTCATGCATCCGTATCAAATGGTAAAGGATCATCGCACCGGCGTGGAGACCGCGCAGGTAGATACGGTGTTGGACGGAGCGCTGGATGAATTTATTGAAGCGGAGGTACGCGTATAAATCCCAATGCCCAAGCCCCAATGACCAATAAAGACCCAAATCCCAATGACTCAAGCCATTTTGGACATTGCGTCATTGAAGCATTCCTTGGAATCTTGGGATTTGGGCATTGGACATTTTCACCGTGATATACTTCGACAACGTATCCAAAGTATACAACCATCACAGCGTGGCGGTCCGCAATGTCACCTTGCGCATTGAACCCAAGGAGTTTGTCTCGCTCGTGGGATCGTCGGGCGCGGGCAAGACCACGCTCTTGAAACTATTGCTGCGCGAAGAAGACCCGACGGAAGGGACGATTTTTCTGGACGGACTGGACGTGACCGCGCTCACGCGGGATGCCCTACACCAAGTGCGGAGGCGCATCGGCACGGTGTTTCAGGATTATAAGTTGCTTCCCACGAAAACGGCGGCGGAAAACGTGGCGTTTGCGATGGAGGCCGCCGGGAGGGCAGACGCGGAGATAGCGGAAGACGTGCCGCAGGCGCTGGACCTCGTGGGGCTCGCAGACCGGATGGATAACTTTCCGCACCAGCTCTCCGGTGGGGAAAAGCAGCGGGTGGCGATTGCGCGTGCCCTCGTCAACCGTCCGGATGTCATTTTGGGCGACGAGCCCACGGGTAATCTGGACCCGACAAACACGATGGAGATCGTCAAACTCCTGCAGAAAATCAATGCGCTGGGCACCACGATTATTTTGGCGACGCACGATAACGAGGTGATTACGGCGCTGGACAAGCGCGTCGTCGTCTTGGAGAAAGGAGAGGTTGTGAGCGATAACGCAAAGGGTACGTATATAGCATGATATTCGTTACGGTACAAAGAGTCATACGCGCCGGGTTTCTGGGCTTTCGCCGGAACGGCTGGTTGTCTACCGCGACCACACTGGTGATGGCGCTGGTCTTGTTTGTGCTGGGGAACCTCGTCTTTGTCGGGGCGTTTGCGGATACGGCGCTCCGCTCCCTGGAGTCAAAAATTGACATCACGGTCTATTTCGTTCCGGACGCCGAGGAGTCAGAGATCCTGGCGGTGGCGCGCGAGGTGGAAGCCCTGCAGGACGTCCGCGCCGTGGAGTACGTCTCGCGCGATGCTGCGCTCGCACTCTTCCGCGAGCGGCACCGGGAAAACGCGCTCATTGCAAGCGCCCTGGAGGAGTTGGGCGACAACCCGTTGCAGGCGAGCATCAACATCACGGCGGTGGACCCGGGGCACTATGGTACCATCAGCGATTTTTTGGCAGGCAGAAAGTATCCGATCGTGGAAAAAATAAACTATTTTGAGAATCAGGCCGTGATTGAGCGGCTCTCGTCCGTCATGGGAACGGCGCGGGGGAGCGGGGCGGCACTCACCCTCATTTTGGCCTTCATCGCGGTATTGGTCGCCTTCAATACCATCCGGCTTGCCATCTACACCATGCGCGAGGAGATCGGCATCATGCGCTTGGTGGGCGCCTCATCTTGGTTCATCCGGGGGCCGTTTCTTGTCAGCGGCGTTTTGTACGGCGTTGCCGCGGCGGTCATGGCGCTCATCGTCTTTTTCCCGCTCACGTGGCTCGCGGCCCCCAAGCTCGCGTTTCTTGTGCCCGAGTTCAACCTCTTCAATTATTTCCTCTCCAATATCGTGCAACTCTCTCTCATCATGTTGGGTGCGGGTGTCGGGCTGGGCGTCATGTCCAGCTTCGTTGCAGTCAGGCGGTACCTGGACGCATAACATTTTGAGACAATCTGTGAGACCATTACAAGACTCCCTCTCCTGCTGCAATCGCGACGAAGAGGGGTCTTGTAATGGTCTCTTTATCCACAGGCGGGGTTGACAGGATTTTTCGGCGCATGATACGATACGCCCAGCATGGAACGTATGCGACAAAATCTTTCCCTTGGCCTGCTGCTTGGACTCCTCCTTACCACAGGGGAAGGTTTTGTTGGAACGCGCGCGTAATCACGGCATAGCAAAAGAACTCCGGCAATCCTTCCCCCTAGCGGGAAGGATTTTTGTTTCCATGGGCATCTCATGTGTCTAAAGCACGTAGAGCCCGCACCCAAAACTTTTGCCGAGGAGAAGTCAATGACCGAGGAAGATAATCTTCAGAACCTTGACAACCAAGAACGCATGCCGCTCCACCGGCGCGAGTGGGGATGGCTTGAAGAGAACATGCACATTGAAAGCGTGCGTGAGGAAATGGAACGCCGCGTCACCCGAGAGCGCGGTTACGGATCCGATGATCCGCTCTATGCATAGTTTTTGTTTTATCCCGTATCGGGCGACCCTGCAAAGGCCGCCCCTTTTTTTGTCATATTGTCGCAATCTGTCGCAAGCTTAGCTTACCGCAAGCGCCATATCTAATGCATTTTTCGGCATTCTGTACATCCTTTTGCGGTAAGCTAAGCTTACCGCAATTAAGGTTGGAGATATTGACTATTTTTGCGCTATCGGACATACTGGTATCCAATATACTACCCATTAATCTCTAACCATACGTTTATGACGGAAACAGTCAAAACAAGCTATCCGACGCTTATCGTCGTATTCGTGATCGCGTTTCTCCTGGGCTATGGGACATCGGCCCGGATCGTCAACCGCCGGGAAAGCGGCACCGAGCAAAAGGCCGCGCAAGGATCCGGGGAGGAGGAAATGCGAGAATCAGGCATTGCACAGATATCGGCGGCGATCAGTACCGGTATCAATGCCGTATCTGCCAACGATCAGCCCGCGGGCAATACCGTATCGGTCGTGGTGAAGGCGGAAAAGGACATCTGGGTCGCGGTGCATGAGGACACGGGTGGCAAGCCTGGCAGCATCCTCGGCGCCCAACTCTTCGCCAAAGGGACATCTACGGGCGCCGTAGACCTTCTCCGCCGCCTGATGGCGGGGAGGAAATACTACGTCATGCTCCACGCAGACGACGGCGACCGACTGCTTGACCTGGCGAAAGATACGCCGATCATCGGCTCGGACGGGAGCGTCATCATGGACGCATTTACTGCCCAGGATGCGGCCCCGACGCAGTAGTCACAGCCCTTGTTGACGTTTGAAAGTCCGGCTTCCGGAATGGAAGCCGGACTTCGTGTCCAGCGCATGTCCGGAAGCCCCGTATTCTGCTGCAATCTCCGTAGTGCGGCTGCGGCGCCCAACGGCTCACCCTCGCCGTATCACCCGATACGCCTCGGGTTCCGCCGGGGCGCCTCGCTCGCACTACGGAGATTTCGCCACGAAAGAGGGCTTCCGGACATGCTCTATGCGGCCCTCACCTGAAAAACTTTCCGCGTTCCGCCGTACCATCTGGAACTACTACCGGCGCTCCGGCCGGGTACTGCCGTGGCGAAAGACGCGGGATCCGTATCGGATACTCGTGTCGGAAGTCATGCTCCAACAAACCCAAGTAGATCGCGTGATCCCGAAATACCCGTCGTTTCTCAGACGATTTCCGAATGTTGCCTCGCTCGCGCGAGCGCCGCTCACCGCCGTGCTCCGTGTATGGCAGGGGCTCGGATACAATCGCCGAGCACTCTATCTCCAGCGCGCGGCGCAGGCGATAGTCGCGCGCCACGGCGGCCGTGTGCCGCGGGGTCCCGAGGTCCTCGTCATACTTCCCGGTATCGGCCCAGCCACCGCGGGCGCTATTGCCGCGTTTGCATTTCAAAAGCCCGTCCCGTTTCTGGAGACCAACATCCGCCGCGTCTACATCCATTTTTTCTTTCCGAAAAGCAGACGGGTGCCGGATGCGCGCATCCTCCGGCTGGTCGCCGCGACCGCCAGCCGCAAAAACCCGCGCGAATGGTATTATGCCCTGATGGACTATGGTGCTATGCTGGGCAAGGAGAAGGGGAGTACCAACCCGAACCGCCGCAGCAGGCAGTATGCCCGACAGCCGCGCTTTGAGGGATCGCGCCGTCAAGCGAGAGGCGCAATCCTCCGGGCAATCCTCGCCGACACCTCGGTGCGGCTGCCAATGCTGGCACGCGAACTGCGCATGCCGATCGTGAAAGTGAAAACCGCGTATGACGCCCTTCACAAAGAAGGCCTCATCACCGAAAAACCACTATAGAGGTTAAACCTCTATAGTACACTATGGACATCCTTTCCGTATCCCATTTGACCAAAACGTTCGGCGCGCCTGCCTCGTTTTTGCACAAAAGAGTCGGGCTCACCGCCGTTGACGACATTTCTTTTTCCCTCCGGGAAGGGGAGATCTTGGGACTCTTGGGGCCCAACGGCGCCGGCAAAACCACGACCATCCAGATGCTGCTGGGCGTGCTCACGCCGACTCGCGGCACGATCCGATACTTCGGCAAAAATCTCAGCGAGTATCGCGAGGAAATACTGGAACTGGTAAACTTCTCATCCACCTACACGCACCTGCCGTGGGGGCTCACGGTGCGAGAAAATTTGCGTTTCATGTCATTCTTGTATCGCATATCGGATCGCGCGGGACGCATTGAAAAAATTATCTCCTTGTTCCGGCTGGGCGATCTCCTGCCCAAACCCCTCGTGGAGCTCTCCGCCGGGCAACTGACGCGCGTCAATCTTGCCAAGGCCTTCATCAACTTTCCGCGGGTCCTCCTCTTGGATGAGCCCACCGCGTCCTTGGATCCGGAGGCCGCGCAATATATCCGAGAGTTTCTGCTCCACGAACGCAGCCAATTCCGCGTGTCAATCATACTTACCTCGCATAACATGGCGGAGGTGGAAGAAGTGTGCGACCGCGTCGTCTTCATTGACCGCGGCAGAATCATCTCCGACGACACGCCGGCCGCGCTTGCGCGCTCCGTGGAGATAAGTCATGTGGAGTTTTTTATCCATGCGGGCACGGATCAGGCCGCGGCGTACGCAAAAACGCAGAGGATGGCGTACCGAAGAGAGCGCCAGCGCATTGTCGTGGACGTGCGCGAGCAAGACATCGCCGGATTCCTGCAGGGCCTCGGCGAAGCGGGCATCCGGTATGACGAAGTGTCCATTGAGAAGCCCACGCTGGAGGATTATTTCCTCGCAGTTGCCGGCAAAGAACCCCATGGTCTTGCGAAGACCATAGAAAATTGACATGTCCTTACACCGCATCTGGGGCATGACGCTCCGCTACATCTATTCCTTCCGTCATAATTTGGACAAGATGGCGGATGCGTTTTATTGGCCGACCATTGACCTCCTGCTCTGGGGCCTCACGTCTACGTATCTGACGTCGCTCAATCCCGCAGGCGGGCGCCGGGCATTTCTTATGGTGCTGTCGGGCATTCTTCTGTGGCTCATTGTCTGGCGCGGCCAAGGAGAGATTACCATGAACGCTTTGGAAGAATTCTGGGAGCGCAATCTCGTCAACATCTTTGCCTCTCCCTTGCGCCTCTGCGAATGGATCGCATCGCTCTTGCTGCTGGGCTTTGTCAAAGCCGTAATGAGTTTTGCTTTTGCCCTTGCCCTCGCATGGTTCCTGTATGCGGTGAACATGTTTGTGTTCGGATTTCTCCTGATTCCGTTCGGGCTCCTCCTCATCATGACCGGGTGGTGGTTCGGGTTTTTCATCATGGGGCTGATCTTGCGCTTCGGGAAAAAAGTGCAAGCGCTCGCGTGGACCTCTATTTTCATCATCTCGCCCTTTGCCGCGGCATACTATCCGCTCTCCACCCTGCCCTCCTGGGCGCAGGCGATCGGCAGGATGATCCCCGTCACGTACGTCTTTGAAGGGGCGCGCGAGGTGATCGCGACCGGAGCCCTGGATCCGCGCAAACTCTGGATGGGATTGGCATTGAATCTCCTCTATCTTTTCCTCGCCGGATGGTTTCTCCAACGGAGTTTTGAAAAACTCCGCGAGCGGGGATTGGAAAAAATAAACTGAAACCACCGCGCGTTCCCCCCTTTCATCTCCAAAAGAAACGTGCTATAGTATGTGTCATGGAGGCAATGAAGCAATCCGATGATGATCTGCGCGGAGAACTGCGCGAGCGGACCATGGGGTACATCATCGCGGCATTCGGCGTCGTGGCGGGGCTTGCGTGGAACGATGCCGTGAAGGCGATGATTGAATACGCCTACCCCTTGCCCCAAAACAGCATCCTCGCAAAAATCATCTACGCGCTCATTATTACGTTCGCCGTGGTGCTGGTTACCGCCTATTTGGCGCGCCTGCTGCGCATAGGCGTGGAGAAGAAGGGGTAGCCATGCCGCATTATGCCGCACATTGAAATTGCCGCCGAAAAAGTGTTTTCCATTGGGGGACTTCATATTACGAACACGCTCCTCACGAGCTGGGTCGTCGTGGCATTGCTCATCGCCGCGGCGGCCGTCATACGCAAACGGCTCGCGATAATTCCCGGCGGCGCCCAGAATGTTTTTGAATTTTTCGTGGAGCGATTCGCGTCCCTCATGCACGGCGTGTTGGGGTCGCGCGAGACCGCGGAAAAATATTTTCCGCTGGTCGGCACGGTGTTCATCTTCATCCTCACGTCCAACTGGCTCGGCATTCTGCCGGGCGTGGGATCAGTCGGGTTTTTTGAGCACATCGGCGGGGAATCAACGTTTGTACCGGTTTTCCGGTCTGCGGCAAGCGATCTGAACATGACGCTGGCCCTCGCCACCGTCACGGTATTCCTCATCCACGTCATGGCGGTGGGCGCCATCGGCGTCAAGTCCCATGCCGGCAAATTCTTCTCATTCAAGGGACCCATTGAGTTTTTTGTGGGGATCCTTGAATTGGTCTCCGAATGTGCTAAAATAATCTCGTTCTCGTTCCGGCTCTTCGGGAACATATTTGCGGGCGAGGTGCTGCTCGTCATCACGGGGTTTTTGGCGCCGTTCGGGGCGCCCATACCCTTTTTGATGCTTGAGATCTTCGTAGGATTCATACAGGCGCTGGTATTTGCCATGCTCACCACGGTGTTCATCAGCATCGCCACCAGCCGCCACGACAGCCATGAGCCAGAGGTCGCGCGTCATTAACTAACTTCATAACGCGTAACTCATAACGCATAACGCAAGACGTAGTCGCGCTATGCGATATGCGCTACGCGCTTCGCATATTGTTATGGATCCAGAATCAATCAAATTGTGGGCAACCGCCGCGGCGATCGTGGGTGGCACCATAGTGCCGGCGGCCGCCATCGGCTTTATCGGCGCCCGGGGGCTCGACGCCATCGGCCGCAATCCGGAAGCCGCGGCAAAGGTGCAGACCGCGATGATTTTGGCGATTGCATTCGCCGAGGCCATCGCAATTTACGCGCTCGTGGTGGCGCTCATCATTAAGTTTGTATAGCGGCAAAACGACAAACGAAAAACATAAAAAAGAAAACAAGAAACACGGTATCCCGTCACTTCGTTTGTCGTTGTATGTTTTGCGTTTGTAGTGATTATGAGCGATCTCATTCATGAATTTGGCATTGACTGGAAACTGCTTCTGGCGCAGGCGGTCAACTTCGGCGTCCTCATTTTTCTGCTGACAAAATTCGCGTACCGCCCGATTCTGACGATGCTTGCCAAGCGCCGCGAAGACATTGAACGGGGTGTGCGGTTCACGAGAGAAGCAGAGGTGCTGCGGGATCGCGCGGAGGCCATGAACGCCGAAGAAATGCGTCGGGCGCAGGCGCGGGCGCTGGCAGTCGTGACCGGCGCCGAGGAGACGGCGAAAATCAGGAAAGAAGAAATTGCGGCCGAAGCCGTACGGAGGGGTGAAGCAATCATCGCCGAGGCCCGGCGCCTCATCGCGCAAGAGAAGGCGAAGATGAGCGACGCGGCGTATGCGGACGCGGAGGATATGATTCGTTCCGGCATCGCACGGGTACTGGGCAAGATGCCGGCCAAAGAGCGCGACGTGGTACTGATCCGCGAAGCACTCGCTCAGCTAAAATCTGTTCAGGGATGAGGTATCGGATTTCAGAATACGCCAGAGCGCTCTCTGGAGCGCTGGAGGGCAAAAATGAAGTAGATCGGCGCGCGATTGCGCGCCGATTTGCAGAGGTCCTGATGCGCCATCGGGCCCTCGGGAAGGCCGTCGTCATCCTCGCCGCGTATGAAAAAATAGCTTTGCGCGCGCAGGGCGCCTCCAAAGTCAGGATTGAATCCGCTATGCGCGTATCGGCCGAGTTGAGAGCAAAGATCCGCGGGATTTTGGGCGCCAAGATTTATTTTACAGAGGTGGAAAACGCCGGTCTACTCGCCGGTGTCAAGATTCTCATTGACGATGAACTGCTGATTGACGCGTCAGGTCTGCGACAGATTGAGCGCATGTTCGGCAAAAAATAACATTCTAGCATTCTGCAGAATGTTAGAATGTTGGAACAGTCAGAATGTTATCGAAGTTTTTATGAACAACGCTACCAAACATCATATCTACGAGGCTAAGCCTCGTAGATAATCAACGCCTATGAAAAGCATTACGGAACATTTGCGGGAGGAGATAGAGGGGTTCACGCGCGAGATCCGCGCGGAGAAGATTGGGCATGTCCTGGAGGCGGGCGACGGCATCGCGCGGATCTCCGGGCTCTCAGGCGTCTCGTCGCAGGAGATGCTTGAATTTGGAGTGTCAGAAATCAGAAATCAGAAATCAGAAATTGCGACAGCGGGGATTGCGTTCAATCTGGAAGAGGATTCTGTCGGCGCCGTACTTCTGGGAGATGCCAGCCGTATCAGAGAGGGAATGGAGGTGCGACCCACGGGCCGCGTGCTCTCCGTGCGCGTAGGACCGGAATTGATCGGCCGCGTGATTGATGCTCTGGGCAATCCGCTGGATGGGCGCGGACCCGTGTTTACCGATGCAGTTCCGCTTGGAAAACGCGCCTCCAATGGAGATGCGGTCTCTAAGCCCATATTTTATCCGGCTGAGCGGCCCGCGCCATCGGTTTTGGCGCGCGAGAGCGTGAATACCCCTTTGCATACCGGCATTGCCGCGATTGACGCGATCATCCCCATCGGCCGGGGACAGCGCGAACTCATCATCGGCGACCGCGGACTTGGAAAAACATCCATTGCGATTGATACGATTATCAATCAGAAAAATGATACGCGACATCGGACGCCGATTTGCATCTATGTTGCCATCGGCCAAAAGGAATCCAAAGTTGCCAAAATCATCGCGACTCTGAAAAACGCGGGCGCCATGGAGTACACGATTGTCGTGTCTGCTCCGGCGTCCAGCCCGGCGCCTTTGTGGTATCTGGCTCCCTACGCCGGATGCGCCATCGGCGAATACTTTATGGAGCGCGGACAAGACGCGCTTGTCATCTACGACGATCTCTCCAAACACGCATGGGCGTATCGGGAACTGTCTTTGCTTTTGCGCCGTCCCCCGGGCCGCGAAGCATACCCTGGCGACATTTTTTATCTCCACGCGCGGCTTTTGGAGCGCGCCGCCAAATTGAACAAAGAAAACGGCGGCGGCTCCCTCACCGCTCTGCCGATAATTGAGACGCAACTGGGCGACGTATCCGCATACATCCCGACTAATGTCATCTCCATCACGGACGGGCAGATCTATTTGGAACCGGAACTTTTTCATCAGGGACAACGGCCTGCGCTCAATGTCGGACTTTCGGTTTCGCGCGTGGGATCATCGGCGCAAACAAAAGCAATGAAAAAAGTGGCCGGGCGTCTACGGCTGGAACTCGCGCAATTCCGCGAGCTTGCGGCATTTGCCCAGTTTGCGTCTGACTTGGACGAGTTCACGCGTAAACGGATTGAGCGCGGACGCGTTTTGTCCGAAATTTTGAAACAGCCCGAACGCAAGCCGATTCCCTTTGAAGAGCAGGTGGTCATGATTTGGGCCGCCACCAACGGATATTTTGACGATGTCGCGGCGGCCGATGCCGCCGCAACCGCCACGAAATTTTTGGATTATCTCCGTAAACTCCATCGTGAGGAAATTCTTGACGCCATCCGCGAGAACGGAGAGCTCACAAAAGAAATTGAGGCAAAACTTGGATTATTTGTTGCGGAATTCAAAAAAATATAATATGCCTGCTACACCACGCCAAATAAAATCCGCAATAATAGAACTGCTACAAAACAATTCGCAAGGAATGAGATCCACGCAACTATTCAAGACGGTTCAGGAAAGGCTTCCGTATATTAGGGGTGGCCAGTTTGTTGGCGTACTTAGAGGCTTGCGTCTTAGGAAAAATACCAACATAGAACGAATATCGCGTGGTTTGTATCGACATATAAGATTCAGAGATGAGGGAAAATCTACCCAACCAGATGCGACTATCACCACTGACTCTATACATGAAGAACAATTTTATAAACCGTTTGCAGATTATCTTGTCGACGAACTAGAAGAATCCACAAAGGCAGTAGCGCTTGGCGGTAATATTTTCAGTGATAGATGGGGGACTCCTGATGTGATAGGTAAAAACGAATCGCAGATAGGCGACATAATAAAACACGGAACAGAAATAATATCAGCCGAAATCAAAACAGATGCAACTGCTACATCCCTCATAACGGCGTTTGGTCAAGCATGTGCGTATAAAATATTTAGTCATAAGGCGTATCTTGTCATACCCAAAATGGCGAGCGATGAAGCGAAGTCGCGCATTGAATCGCTATGCCTTATTTTCGGTATAGGGCTAATATTTTTTGATCGCCATAATCCGACCAATCCTAACTTTGAAATACGAGTGAGGGCAGTGAAACATGAACCAGATTGGTTTTATGTCAACAAATATATCGAATTGATAAAAAATAGATTGTGGTAGCTAAAGAGCCCTGCGTGAACGAGGCGCAAAAATTTATGGAGACCTACTCTTTTCCCGGACAATTCAAATGTATGTATTGCAAAGAGGACTTGGATCCGGAAAATAAAACTGCGCTTGCGAATAAACAGTACATTGAGCTGCGCTGCTTGAGTTGCGGCGCACGATGGCAATTTTGGGCGAGCGTGCAACTGAATCAGCGGTTAGCGGAAGGCGGCAAGTTCAACAAAACTAAAAAGCCGCCTGTTGCGGCGGCTCTTTAGCGTGGACCCGGCGGGATTTGCACCCGCTTTCCCACTTGTCAAAGGTGGAGTTCTACTTCATAAACTACGGGCCCAGGGTCCACAGACCAAGAATAAAACAAAAGAAGCCCCTTTTCAAGGACTTCTTTTGCTGACAAGTGGGGGCCCGTAGTTTATGCGGACTCCACCCTATATCTCCAGTATAACAAGCGCAAGATAGATGTCAAGCATTTCACACAACAAGCGTAAGATAGAAACCCCATAAAATCCCATAGGTAAGGGATGCTTTTCCACAAAATCCCTACCTGGCTAATGTGGATAACTCTCTATAAGGATATATGCTCTCAACCAAAGCCATCAAGCAGAGGATAAAATCCGTCAAAAACACTTCGCAGATTACCAAGGCGATGGAGGTCGTGTCCGCGACCAAAATGCGCCGGAGCCAGCAGTTTGCCCTGGCCGCGCGGCCGTACTCAGTCGCGTCTTTGGAGATGATGCAGAATCTCTTGCGGAGAACTCCTGTTTTGCCGCCGATATTACTGGAACGGGAGATAAAAAATAAGGCATTACTTATCATCACTTCGGATAAGGGTCTTGCCGGAGCGTTCAACGCAAATGTCCTGCGCAAAGCGGAGGGGTGGGTTGCGGGAGAGCTGAAAAAAAATACCGAGTTTTCAGTCATCACGGTGGGTAAAAAAAGCAAAGATTACTTTGTGCGAAGTCCGACTTCAAACAGGGTTGTTCGGAGTTTCTTTCAATTCGGCGACTATACGGATTTGTCCGAGACCCTGCCGATTGCGAATTTGCTCCTTACCGGGTTTCAGAACGGGCAGTGGGACTCGGTGGATGCCGTGTACACGCACTTCCGTACCACACTCCTACAGGAGACGGTGCTCAAAAAAATCCTGCCCGCAACCGAGGTCGGGCTGGAAGACGCGGTCGCAAGTATTTTGCCGGAGCGCGGCCGGTATGCAAACCTACAACCTACAACCTACAACCTACAACCTCGCTATAACTATGAGTACAAATTTGAGCCCTCTCCGACGGAAATTCTGGAGACGCTGGTACCCCAGTTGATCAAAATGCACATTCATCATATTATATTGGAGTCCAACGCCTCGGAGCACTCGGCGCGGATGGTGGCGATGAAAAACGCCTCGGACAACGCGCGGGAGCTCATCGGCGATCTTACGCTTGCGTTCAACAAAGCGCGCCAAGCAAACATCACGCGGGAGTTGGTGGAGATTACCGCCGGAGCGGAACAAATCAATCAGTGATAAAAATCCTATGGCAGATAGATTCAAGATGATCGCATCCGGATACTTGGTTCTCATCAAGGACCGGAAGATATTACTTGGTAGGCGGCAGAACACGGGATACGAGGACGGAAAATATGGGCTGCCCGCAGGACACATTGAGGAACACGAGACCATCACTAAAGGCACTGCGCGGGAGATAAAAGAGGAGATAGGAATCACTATCAGTCGGAAAGATCTCATATTGAGTCATGTGATGCACAGAAAAGGCAACGATGAACGGATGGATTTTTTCTTCACGGTATCTCATTGGCGCGGCAAGATAAAAAACGAGGAACCGGAGAAGTGCGACGATCTGCGATGGTTTCCGCTCAATATATTGCCGAAAAATACGATCCCGTATATTCGCGCGGCGATAAAGCACTGTACCAAAAAGCAAATATATTCGGAATTCGGATGGAACAAAAAATGAATGGGAAGATAACGCAAATCATCGGGCCGGTAGTTGATGCGGAGTTTGCCGAAGGCAATGTGCCGCGGATTTTTCATGCGTTGAAGGTGAAAAATAGCGAGGGGCGGGAGATTGTGCTGGAAGTGGCGCGACACTTGGGTTCGGGCCGAGTGCGCGCGATTGCTTTGTCTTCCACCGACGGGCTGGCGCGCGGCGTGGAGGTTGAAAATACCGGCGAGGGGATTTCCGTGCCTGTGGGACGCGAAGTGCTGGGGCGGCTTTTTAATGTAGTAGGCGAGCCCACGGACACCGGAGAGAAAAAATTCAAAACCCGCTGGCCCATTCATCGCGCCCCGCCACCGCTCACCGAGCAGTCCACCAAGACAGAGATTTTCCATACAGGCATCAAAGTGATTGATCTGCTCGCTCCCTTTATCCGCGGCGGAAAAGTCGGGCTGTTCGGAGGCGCGGGCGTGGGCAAAACCGTATTATTAAAAGAACTCATCCGCAATGTGGCCGAGGAGTCCGGGGGTGCCTCTGTCTTTGCCGGAGTAGGGGAGCGCACGCGCGAGGGCAATGATTTGTATGAGGAGATGAAAGAATCCGGGGTGCTAGACAAAACCGCGCTGGTCTTCGGTCAGATGAATGAGGTGCCGGGCGCACGCCTGCGCACGCCTCTTGCGGCACTCACCATGGCAGAGTATTTCCGAGACGAGGAGAGAAAAGACGTCTTACTTTTCATTGACAACATCTTCCGTTTCTCCCAGGCAGGAGCCGAGGTGTCGGCGCTTCTTGGCCGCATGCCCTCTGCCGTGGGATACCAGCCCACGCTTGCCACGGAAATGGGCGAGTTGCAGGAGCGCATCACCTCCACCACGCGCGGATCCATCACCTCGGTGCAGGCGATCTATGTGCCCGCGGACGACATCACGGACCCGGCGCCCGCCACCACCTTCAGCCATTTGGATTCCACGATCGTGCTCTCCCGCGCGCTCACGGAACTTGGCATCTATCCGGCAGTGGATCCGCTCGCGTCCTCGTCCTCCGGTCTTGATCCCTCAATCGTGGGTGAGGAGCACTACCGAGTGGCGCGGGAAGTCCAGAGGACACTCCAGCGCTACGCGGAACTGCAGGACATCATCAACATCCTCGGTATGGAGGAGTTGTCCGACGAGGACAAACTCACGGTTTCCCGCGCCCGCAAAATCCAGCGATTTCTCTCCCAACCCTTTTTCGTGGCAGAAGCATTCAGCGGCATCGCGGGAAAATTCGTCAAAATGGAAGACACAGTGCGAAGCTTCGCCGAAATCTTGGCAGGCAAACACGACGACAAACCCGAGAGCGCGTTTTATATGAAAGGCAACATTGAAGAGGTTACGAGATGAGATCTCTGCAATTGACCAGTTTGGACATTCCAACTTTGTAATTAATGTTGGAATGTCGAAACTAACGTCTGAACCAAATATGAGAGTCGCCATCCACTCCATCCAAAAAACCCTCTACGAAGGGGTTGCCGAAAAACTGATCTGCGGAACCCCACAGGGGCAGATTACGGTTTTGAACGATCACATCCCCTTGATTACGAAAATCATGGGGCCGGCGGTGATTACGGAAGACCCCGACGGCAGACGCCATGAGGTCGCGCTGCCCGGCGGTATACTGGAAGTACGCCCCGAAAGCGAGGTAGTGATTCTTGCCGATTCATAGACATAAGAAAAAGGGTCACTCCCATTTTGGGACGATCGTCCCAAAATGGGAGTGCGCGAGAATCCGTGAAAAAACAGCGTTACATCATCAGCCATGCAAGCCCCCTCGGCCACTATGCGGCGCAGGCGTTTGTCGTGCGGTGTTTTGACGAGCGGTTCCGCGCCGCGTGTGAAAAGTTTTTGGCGCGCGAAAAAATAAAAAAAGCGGACGTGGAATCCGTAGCCGGCGGCGCCAAGATTTTTTCCTCGCCGGAAAAAGCGGGGGACCGCGACTTCATGCTCCGCGAACTTGAAAAGTCAATCAAACTCCATCATACAAAACGCGTCATGCTCTTTACCCATTACGATTGCGGCGCCTACGGCGGCATCGTGCGCTTTGACGGAGACGAGGAAAAGCAATTTTCGTTCCATCAGACGGAACTGCGCAAAGCCGCGGCCGAGGTCAGACAAAAATTTCCCGACCTCGCCGTTGAGACGTATTTCATGGACAAGGAGGGGATCGC
>ERZ1292623.2563-Hain-H51-01um-R1-2563-length-16143-cov-5_pt1 | contig 16143 bp, 14 predicted proteins | sample MGYA00564398_ERZ1292623 | MGnify/ENA primary metagenome ERZ1292623 (study PRJEB36523, sample SAMEA6512633) | groundwater metagenome | collected 2019-01-07 | study: AquaDiva: Metagenomics assemblies of 32 groundwater samples | reverse complement strand
AAGATCAATATGATTGTATTTTACCGGATAGTATTTGTTTGTATTTTTGTAAATAGGAACTGCCATTTTAAAAAAGTTATTTTTTCTCTTTTCTACAATCTCATCAATATACTTAATCTGAATATTTCCTATTAATCCGTTTATTTCTGTTGTTCTAAGGTTATAACCTAAATCATAAAATGTATAACGGGAGTAAAATGTCGAATTAACGTTGTGCTTAAGTCTTATTTTTAATTGTTTTTTTTCTGTTAAATTCCTATCCCAACCGTGAGCTCTAACCATCTGAAGCATTGTCTCCAATTCTTCGTTATCGGTGCAAACCGCTCCCCCCTCAATTGTCGAAAAGTGATGTCCTACATAAAAAGAAAATGTAGAAGCAAGACCGAAATTTCCAAGCTTACGGCCTTTATAAATAGTCCCTAAGGATTCACAATTATCTTCTATTAAGATAATCTTTTTTTTGTCGCATACTTTTTTTATTTCATCTATATCATCACAAAATCCAAGTAGATTAGTAAGAAAAAACATCTTTATAGGATATTTATTGAGTTTCTCTGTTAGATTTTTACTAGAGACATTCAAGGTATTAAGCTCTACGTCAATGGGGACAGGCTTTAGCCCAAGTTGAATTAAAGGCATTACATTTGTAGACCATGTAACTGCAGAAAACCCTACGTAGTCACCCTTGCTTAACTTACCTAAATTTAGAAGTGCCTGGACTATGGCGAGATTAGCGGAACTCCCGCTATTAACCATAATGCAGTACTTTCTTTTTTGCCACTTAGCAAATGTGTGTTCAAATTTTTTACATTCACTTCCAATACTAAGCTGGGCTGAATTTTTTATAAATTCACAAAGAGCCTTTTTTGTTTCTCTCTCGTTATAAAATGTTGATTTAATTAGTTTTATCATTTTTAGCTAAGACGTGAAGTTTCCATGCCATAAAGGGAACGCGCTTAAAAAGTTCCAGTTCCCATGCCGTACTCACTCGTAAGAGTTTACTAAATAAAAACCATACATTTCTAAAAAGCATGATGGGATCTTTTACTTCTTTTCCTTTAGTTTTTGCCTTAACTAATCCGCTATCTGTATAAAAAGATGCTTTCTTTCCAAGAAACAGCGTCATTAGTTCCTTTGGTATGAAGTAGAGAATTAAATTTGTTAATTGATACAACACATGTTCACTGTAGGATCTTTTAACAATGAAGAATTTGTGTTTTTTAAGTAACCTTTCGACAGAATGGTGAGTAAATTCAGGATGAATATGCCCCCAGTTTTTAAAAGTCAATTTACTACCAAGACCTATTTTTTGGAAAAACCAAGTAAAAGTAAAAGGTTCCCCTTCGCATGGAACAAGAAGGAAAAATTTTCCGTTTTTCTTAAGAATTCTTTTTACTTCATTCAAAAATAAATCAACATCCAAAATATGCTCCATGACATCAAGACATACACAAGCATCAAAAAGGTTATTTTTGTAAGGAAGTTTATTTTTTTGTATCACTCCATATGTTACTCTGCCGCTTCCAAATTTCTTTGCATATCCTATCGCCTGTTTACTCACATCACAACCGTAGACTTTCACTCTCGGGAAATAATAATACAAACTTTCTGTTAGCACTCCTCCTCCGCAACCAATATCAAGAATTTTCCCTTTTTTTAATTTTAAGGATTCTGTAAGACGCTTTAACCTGTAATCTTCTTTAAAAGTTATCTTATACGTTTTGGGTTTCCCTTCCATAACTCCCATAAAAACTTCTTCGTAGTTAAAATTTTCGCTCATAAATTATTTCTGTATATTTGATTTTATTGATAGTACACTATTTTTCTTATACCAATCAATTGTACGTGTTAATCCTTCATCAAGGCCAACTTTTGATTTCCACCCAAGTAACTTAGTTGCCTTACCAAAGGAAACGTATTGTGAATCTATTTCTCCTTCTCTTTCATCGCTTACTTTCTTAATTTCGATTTTTTTACCGGAAAGATTGATAATTTTTTTAATTAAATCTTCAACGCTAATTATACTGCCTCCTCCAAAATTAAAGACCCCATTTTCGTCATTTTTTTTTATTTCTGCATTAGCAAGCAGTAAGTATGCATCGATCGCATCATCAATAAATAAATAATCTCTAACAGCTGTCCCTCCCCACATTTGAGGAGAAGATTCCTCAAGAACACTTTTTATTGTTTTAGGAATGAGTCTTTGGAAATTTAAATCACCCGGACCATAGATATTTACAAATCGCGGTATTAAAACAGGGATATTAAAACTTTCCGCATAAGATTGAGCAATAATGTCCGCGCATGCTTTGGAAGTTTCGTATGGTCTTGTAGGACTCAACATATAACTTTCGACATACGGAACCTTGTTTTTTCCATATACATGAGAAGTAGAAGCAATTATTACTTTTTCTAATTTATTTTTGCGCGCGATCTCAAGAATATTCAGTGTTCCGTCTACATTTACTTTAAAAGTCTGATACGGGTCATGCTGACCTTCTTCAACTAAGGCTTTTGATGCTAAATGAAAACATATTTGTATACCGGAGTCTCTCATGAATTTATCAATAGTCGAATAATCAAGTATATCCGCTTTTAGTATTTGCTCATTAGACCTTCCTGATTTAGATATTCCAAAAACCATAGCGCCTAATGAATTTAGGCTATTTTTTAAAGCACTTCCGACAAAACCATTTATTCCTGTAATTAATATTTTTTTATTTTTTAGACTATTTTTCATAAGTATATCTTCGAAAAACCAATCCCAGGAATCCAGCCATAACCTCGGCGCTTCTTAATATAATTATACCAAGTGTTGTGATCGGATTTTTTGCTAAAATTTTCCAATGTTTTATATAAGCTTTTTTAAAAGGAAAAAACTGCTTAACTGCAATATTGGGATATCTTTTTAGATATTCTCTAAAAGCTACGCTATAATAATATTTCTTTTTTACTCTACCAAAGAATTTTGTTTTGCCTTCATCATGGTAGATATAACTTTTAATCTTTCCAATCTTACCCTTAGCCTGCATCCTATAATGGAAATCCGAATCTTCTATCCCTACGATTTTGAGATCGTAACCACCAATCATTAGCGCATCCTTTTTTCTAAAGAATCTGCAACACTCATTCATACCTTCTTCCAGAACCGTACTCACATATCTCTCGAGCGCCACGCATTTGGTCCAGAATCCTTCTCCGATCGAAATCTCAGGTATGGTAAGTGCGATATAATCTGTATTCAAAAGTTTTTCGTAGGCCTCTTTTACTACATTTTTTGTTAAATACATATCCTGATCTATAATTAAAATATATTCTCCCCTTGCCTCTTTTATTCCCTTGTTTCTTTGAATGCTTCTTTCCGGCCCATCCTGGAAGTATCTTGCATATTTTTCAATTATCTTTTTACACCTATCTTGTTTTTCTTTGTCGTAATACAAACTATCCACTACAACAATATCTATATTTGGGTATGTTTGTTTCTTAATTGACAAAAGACATTTTTCAATAGTTCTTTCAGAATCGTAAGTAGCTATAGATACTGTTATGACAGGGTAATTAATTTTCATATTTTCTGGTTGTTCCCATTGTTTCTATTATTTTTAAGCTTTGCTTAGCTGTTTTGTCCCAAGTTAAAGTTTTCGCCCAAGCTAAGGCATTCTTCTGAAAATCTTTATACTTTTTTTTATTATTAAGTAGAAGCACTGATTGCTTTGCCATTTCCAAAGGAGAATTATGAGATAAAATTACTCCAGTTTTATCATTAATCACAGAATCTCTTAACCCCGGGACATCATAAACAATAGAGGGGGTTTCGACTCTTGCTGCTTCTGGAACAATCAATCCCCAACCTTCTTTAAGAGATGGAGCAAGTAAAACATGAGCTCTCTCCATAAGCTCAAACTTTTTTTCATCGGAAACAAATCCCCAAAAAGTTATTCTGTCGGAAACGTCAATATCTTTTGCCTTTTTTTTAAGAAATTTTAGATAAGCTTCGTCTCCTCCTCCAACAATCCAAAGCTTTGTCTTCGTATACGTCTTTGAAACTTGCCTTAACACCTTAATAGTATCTTCTATTCCCTTTGACTTTGATAATCTTCCTACAAAAATCAATGTCGGGTCTTTTTCCTTTTCTACTCTTTTAGAATTTTGCGGAGTTGTTAAACCCATCGGCAAAACAGTTATATGTTTGCCACTTACACCTTCTTTTATGAGTTCCTCTTTAGTAGAATTTGAAATTGTTAAATAAGGAATATTTTTGTAGATAAATTGAAGATAAATTCTCTCTACCAGTCTTCCCAATAAACCAAAAAAAGGTCCAAACATTTTTACCCAAAGATCCCCGGCTACTTCACAAATAAGAACAACTTTTTTTTCTCTTACATACCAAGGCGTAAAAAACGGTAATCCGTGAATTTCATCAACAACAACATCAAATTTTTGAACGTTACTTCTGTAAAACCTGTAAGCCAAGAAATGAACGGAGGAAAATAGAAAACGAGCATCGGGATGACCTTCCCTAATAATCTTTACACCATCTACAATTTCTTCTTTTCCTGAATTTGGAAAGAAGCTTGAAAAAAGAGTAACTTGATTTCCAAGCTTTACCCAACGTTTTGCAATCTCATGCGTAAGAATCTCCGCTCCACCAGAAGACGGATTTTTGATATCGCGCCAATTTAAAATTAATATATTCATCCTGTTAAATAAAATTCAAGTCTTGGCTTAAATCTTAATTTTAAATTCTTAGTATAACCAGTATAAAACCTATTATCTTTTTCTGATTTTAATACGTATGTATAGTAAAACATATAATTAATTTAAAATTATTTAACAGGATAAATCTTTTTGTCGTAGTAATGGAGAATTTTGAGTCTGTAAAAAACTGCAGCGGTGTCCAAAAGCATCCAAAAGATTACGCTCCAAAAACTACTTGATGTAATGCTACTTGCTCCTCTAAAATTAAGCTTTATTGGTGACTCGTAAATTTTTGTGTAACCTAATTTATACGCTACAGCTAAAACCTCTATATCAAAGGCAAATCTTTTTACAATTATTTTTGAGAATACTTCTTTTGCTACTCGCTTTTTAAATATTTTTAACCCCACCTGAGTATCTTTAACTTTAAATCCAAATAAAACATGAGTAAGAGTCCTATACCCCCAGGACAAAATTTTTCTTGCTATTGGATAACTTACTTTGGAGTCTGGATGCAATTTACTTCCAACTACAATGTCTGCGTTGTTCCACTCCATAATATCAAGCATTATAGAAATTTCTGTCGGATCCAAATCCATTCCTGCATCAATAAAACCAATTATGTCTCCATCAGCCTTTTCTATTCCATACTTTATCGTGGATCCTTTACCGATATTTTTTTCGTAACCGAAGACTTTTATGTTTTTATTTCTTATAGATTTTGCTTTTTCGTAAGTTTTATCTAAAAATCCATCAACGACCACGATAATTTCGTGCTTAAAAGGAAGGGTAGATAAAACTTTTGAAAGGTTTTTCAAATCCTTGATTATTGTTTTTTCTTGCTTGTAAGCAGGAACTATTAATGAAAGTAGTTTAAATTTTTTCATTAAGATTGATTTAAAAGCCGCCTAATTTTTTCCCAAGCGAAGTCAGATCCGTCGGCAAACGCTACCTTGGCCTCCTTGTGATGAATTCTAATTTCATCACTAGGGTTATAAAGCTGAGTTGGGAAATTAAGCAGTATGCCTTCTGTTTTTGATACAACCATGAATCCGTGAAGAGTATCTTTTGGTATTAATAAAATATAAGGATTTATCTGAGATTGCATATAAAAAAGATTTAATACTCCTCTTGTTTCCGAATCTTTTCTATTATCGGCAACCGCAACTATTATCTTTCCTTGCGCTACCAAAAATCTATCCTCTTGATCCTTATGGAGATGCCAGAGATTCTCATCTCGTGCTATCCATGGATCAGTTACGGAGAAATATTGCATTGCAAATTCTCTATTTTTTCCGTAAATGTCTTTCCAGTCTTTTCTTAGAGTTTCAACAAGAATTCCAGACTCGTCTCTATTTACCTTTAGAGGGTATAAAAGAACATCTTTAATAAGAGTTACATCATCTTTATTTTTCAGTGTAATAAATTCCATTATTTCCAGATTATACCTGTTTTTGAGTCTTTATAGCAAAAGGGTAGTAGATAATAAAAGAAATTAGAAGTAGAAATGTCGTTATTGTTGAAATAATAATAATTTGCCAGAAACTTTCGTGCCAAATCCAAATAAGCGCTGCTTGAATTATTGCTCCTGTTACAAGCGGGATAAATATATTTGTTTTTTTGATAGAAAGATAAAAATTTGTAAATACCGATAATAAACTAAAAAGACCAACAAATATTCCAAAAAATCCAAGATAGGGTGCAGCTGAAATATATTCTTCATTTTTTAGAAAAAATCTAATCGTAAATTCAGGAAAAATAAAATAGAAAATGGTCAATGCGATTGACGGAAGAAAAATTAACATGACAGAAAGCTTAAGAATGCTCTGATAATCTTCTTTACGAGTATGTTTCTGTACCACTAAGGGAAACATTACTGCACCAACAGGAGCGGAGAAAAAAAAGATAACTCTTCCAATAAGAGATAGTCCTGCATAAATTCCAGCTCTGCTTGGGTCAAAAAAATGTTTTACCAAAATAATATCTGTAGTAATCAAAGACATCAAACTAAATGACGCTATTGCCGCCGGAGCACCATAAGCAAGAAGCGTTCCAATTTGAATTTTTGGCGCACTAACATGCTTTTTTAATATAAATCTGAGAGGAATAAAACTTAAAAGATAAGGTATAAGTGAAGCAAGAAGAATTGCCCATAATGCTCCAATTACAGAAAAACCTAAAAAAACAAGTGTTATTCCTAAAAAAAGCTTTAAAAAAGTACTAAGTAAATTTGTAAGAGCAATGAATCTAAAAGCGAGCTTTGCTTGAAGCAGAGCGCCATTTATTACTCCGATAAAAATTAGAAAGACAACGAAACCAACTAAAATTATAAGATGCTTATCGTTTATGTTAAAAAATCCGCCAATTCTTTGCCAAAAGATCAAAAATATAAAAAAAACAAAAATACCAAGGGAAAAAGAGAACCTGCCAACATTAAAGAACAATCCGCGTACCATATGCAATTCCTCTTTGGCAAAATAAGAGCCGGCAAAACGTATAATGGTAGGTACGACAGCACCCGCAACCACCATAGAAAGCGTGATAATAGAAATAAGACTCGCTAAGACACCGTAATCGGACACAGAAAGACTTCTGCTCATAAAAAGATTAAAAAAGAAATTGAAGACACTTCCAAAAAGAGAAGCCACAAAAAGAAAACCGGCACCGGCTATAAGTTCGTGCTTAATAAGTCTCTTTACAAGATTTATTGCCTCCTTCATAAGCCAATTACCTCCTTGTAAACATTCATGGTTTGACTTGCTGTCTTTTTCCAGGAAAATTTTTTAGCTTGCTCTAACCCTTTTTTAGAAAGCTGACTTCGTAAATCATTGTTTAAAAAAACTTTCTTTATTCCATCGGCTATATCGTTAATATCATAAGCGTCAACGTAGAATGCCGCATCTTGGGCAATCTCCGGTATCGATCCTTGTTTTGACGTAACAACAGGGCATCCGCAGCTCATCGCTTCTAGAATTGGCAAACCAAATCCTTCATAAAGTGAGGGCATAATAAAAACAGTTGCAGCATTATAAAGGCTAATTAGATCATCTTCTGGCACGAAGCCAAGGCGGATAATATTTCCATCATTTAAAATCATATTCTGGACTTTTGCCAAATCTTTATTCCAAGGGTTTTTTTTGTCATAATCTGTATCAATAAGTGTCTTCCCTGTCATAATCAAAGGAATTTGTGCTCTTTTTATCGCTTCTACTAACCTTACTAAATTCTTATTCCATGTCGCATCCCCAACGTACAAGAGAAAACGGTCTGGAAGACCATATTTTCTCTTAATCTCCAATTTCCAATTTCCAATTTCCAATTTCCTGAATTGTTCTCCCGCTGCAAGATAAATAACCTTAATTTTTTCTTCATTAATTCCCGTAAATTTTACAATATCTTTTTTTGAAGATTTTGAATCAGTAATTATAGCATCCAATTTTTTTAGGGCTAACTTTTGCAAATTCCATTTTATTTTACCTTTAAGCCCTGCAGGGAAATTCTGTGGAAAAACTAGCGGAGTCAAGTCGTGAACAGTAGCAACTGTTTTTCCCCGTTTTAAAAAAGGGAGGGTTTTAAAAAATGGCTCAAAAAATAAAAAATGGACTATATCCGCTTTTGAAATATTTGCATAAAAAGAAAAGATATAATTATGCTCTGGATAATATTTCTTAAGCGACTTTGTTAGATTATCAGCATAAAACCCTGCCCCTCTTACTCTATGCTGGATCGCATGACTGGCTGGATCAATAAGTGCAATGTTCATTTCTTAATTTTAACAAACAATAATAAGTTTAACACAATAATAAGTAATGAGATTAAAGATAAAACTGTTGCTAATTTTCTTACAGGAGTATCCTCAAACTTAACAACAATATTATGTCTTCCTTTGGAGACTACAAAAGAAAAATTTCCCTTCTTGTCAATACTAATATCAACATCTTTTCCATCCTCATAGATTTTCCATCCTGGAAAATAAGCAGTGTTTATGTTTATTTTGGAGTCCTTACTCACATCAACATCAAAATCATATTTAGTACTTTTAATTCTTAAATTTGATATCTTTCCGTTTAATACAGTTACCATATCTTTTTGCTTTTGAAAATCTCCGGCCCATATTGTATTAAAATAATTACCGGGACTATTTGTCCCATCAATAAAATTAGATCTACTTATATAATAATTATCGTCTCTCATGTGATAATAAGCTGGTTTTGTATATCCAATTCCGAGTAAAACTACAATTCCGATTAAGATTCCTGCTAATATCTTTCCTTTCCACAGTAAAACAACGCTGCCGGCAAGAAAAGAACAAATAAGTATTTCGAGACTTAAGAATCTCCATGGAAATTGAAAATAATTCATAAATGGAAATATTCCCCAAATCGGAATTGAGATGCTAAGCATTAAAATAAAAATTGCAATAAAAGAAATGAGAAAAAAATAAATCATCCTCTTTTCAATCTTTTTTTTAATAAGAACTATAAAACCTATGAAAACTGCAAGTAAATTTGCGATTCCTATCTGAAAAGAAAGTTCATTTTGCAACAATCCACCTGAGAATCCCGAGCCCCATGAAGGAATTAATAATTGATAAAATTCCGGAAAATTAGAAGAATAATCATATACTTCTAGACCTCTGACATATTGTTTCTCAAAAATAGCAGGCAACCAAAAGATTGCAGATAAACCTATGCCTAAAATAAATACAACAATTAATTTATATATTGATATTCTTTCTTTTTGAGTTAGAAAGAGAAATCCCGAGTATATTATTGAGAAAAATAAAAACATGAAAGCTAGAATATTATGGGAAAAGATTATTAGTGCCAAAAATATACTTGAATAAAAACCATAAGATAAATTTTTATCCTTTATAAGTTTAGTTATAGACCAGAGGAACGCGGGGAAAAATGCCAAAGCCCAAACTTCACCAACTGATCCCCGTATGTAAATGTCTAATAAATGGTATGGAGAAAAACTATAAAACGCAGACGAAACCAGCCCTCCTAAGTCTCCCCAGAACTGTCTTGCCCACAAAAAGAAAAAAATTGATCCAATTATCACTGCGAAGAACATGCTCAACTTAAAGGAATCTATGAAGCTAAAATTTACTGCGTGTAAAATCGCAGAAAAGTAATTGGAAAACGGATAAACATAATTAAAAAGTGGAACTCCGAATCCGTTGTTTAAATCAGGAGCCCATCTAGGATATAAATTTCCATCAGATAAAGTTCTATAGAACTCATAGAATCTTATAATATGGTATTCCCCGTCGTGAGTAGGCGGTAAGCCTTTATTAAGAAGCGGAAAGGCCGAAATAAACGCAATTATTATTGTTAAAAGAACTTTTTTAACCATACTCTTCTTTTAAGACCGACAACAAGCGATACGAAAACAGGCAAGAATATTAAAATATTCTTTATATAAGGAGTACTACCTTCATAAGTACCAAAGAACATATATGGAAGGTAACTCAAAAGAAGACCTATTGAGAAACCGAACGAAAGATATAATAAAAATCTCCTGTTTGGGATTGCCGATACAAAAGTTAAAAACCATATTCCATACCATGGATAAATTTCTTCTCTTATGGGAGATAGAAAGAAAATCAGCATCATGGAAATTGATGCTACAAAATAAATTGTTCCCAGATTAATAACTTTGTTTTTTACGGTTTCTAATAATTCGTATACGAAAACTGGAATTAAAAAAATAGTAGCGTATTTAGTAAATATTGACAGAAGAAGGAAAATTGATCCTTTTATTTTTTCGTTCTTAGAAAGGAGATGGAAAGAGAGTAATGCGAAAAACATCATAAACACATCGTTATGTGCGCTTACCAAGCTTTCTATTGCAACCAAAGGATTAAGAGCAAAAACAGCTACAGACAATTTATTTTTTGTTACTTTCAAAATAAGAAAAGAGGTTGCCAAATAAAAAAATGCCGCCACTGCCTTAAAACCAAGTAGAGTTAAAAGAAAATTTCCAAATCCCAAAATGTATGGAACTCCGGAAACTAAAATCCAAAAAGGCCCATATAATGCTATTTTATTTGTTGCTCTTGTGAATTCTAAAAAGGGATCTCCTACGAATTGTAAAGGGGTAAGAATATATGGGTTCTCGTGATATCCGAATAAAACTTTTGAAGTTGTCACATAGTTAAAAATATCGTATGAGAGCATTGCCGGATAGGCGAAAATAAAATCAAGGTTGTTAAAAGAATGACCTGCCTTAAATTTAGTATTCCTCTTTTTACCATTCTTAGAAAAGTAGCATAAAAAATAAAATAAACAAGAGCAACCAAAAAGAAAATAATTGTCGTTATAAATCTGTGTGATGTATAAAATCCCGTATAAAGTGGCTTGAGATAAGTAAAATTTTGATCAACGAACAAATAAGAAAATAAGGTTATAAGAACCAAAAAAATAATGTAAAAAAAAATTAATCTTGACATATTATAAATATTTTTCTCTTATTGAAATAGATTTGTTAATTTTCTCTTTTATATTTAAAACCGCAGGCTTTTCTTTTTCTGGTTTCCAAACAAAAGTTTCTGGAACTTCTCTAATAAGTTTGGATAAAGTTTCTATGTGTTTAAGTGCTGCATTTCTTAGAACTTCTCTATCATTTTTGATATTTTTACCATTTTTTTGAGCAGAATTAAGATTAGGCAAAGTTTTTATAAAGTAATCATCCGAATTTGCCAGAGCTTGAAAACCTAGAAGGTATTGCTGGTATTCAAAAAGTGTTTTTGCTTCAACTAAATACTTATCTGATCCTTTAAGATTATACTCAAACTGTCCAAAGTCACCAAAGTACCAAAATTTGAGCAAAGACTCCTTAACTAAATTAAATCTATACAAAATATTTCCTGGCATTGCCGAAGGATAAGGAAGAACATATGCACTTTGGGCAAATGCTTGATTAGCAAAAAGAGAAAGAATTATAACAACAAAGAGTATTGTTTTCACTTAAATATTAAGTTTTAATTTTTGAATTATTTTTGTGCCATTCCCAAGCAGTTCTAATAATAGTTTCTAGATCGGAATACTTTGGCTCAAACCTAAGTTCTTTGTTTATTTTCACAGGATCCGCGATCAAAACTTCTGAATCTCCTGATCTTCTCTCTCGTTCTTTAACTTTAAAGTTGATTCCACTTATTTTTTTTACCATCTCGATAACTTCTCTATTGGAAAATCCCTTTCCTGTCCCGACATTATAAAAAACCCCTCCATTCCCCCTATTCAATTTATCTAGGGCAAGCAAATGAGCCTCTACCAAATCTAAAACATGAATATAATCTCTAACACATGTTCCATCTGGTGTATTGTAATCTGTGCCATAAAGATAAAATTCTTGATCCAGTAATGCTGCTTTTATTGCTAAAGGAATAATGTGTGTTTCAGGATCATGCGCTTCTCCCATTCCCCCATCCAATGAAGCGCCTGCCGCATTAAAATAACGAAGGCTTACGAAATTTAGATTATGATCTTGTCTATAAGACTCTAATAATTTTTCTACCCTTAATTTGCTTTCTCCATAAGGATTTTCTGGATTCTTAGGATGGTCTTCTGGTATTGGAATTTTTTGTGGGTTTCCATATACACCTGCAGTGGACGAAAAAATAATTTTATTTACACTGTTTTTTAGCATGGTTTCTATAATATTTTGGGACCCTTGGACGTTATTTTCAAAGTACAAATCCGGGTTCGTTACAGATTCCTCCATCGAAATAAGGCCAGCAAAATGGATTACCGCATCGAATTTATTTTTTGAAAAAACCTCTGAAGCTAAACTAACATTTAAAATATTTCCCTCTACTAATTTTGCTCTCGAATCAACTGCATTTTTATGTCCTCTTTCTAAATTATCTAAAACAGTAACCTCATCTCCTCTATTTATCAGAACCCTCGTCATAAAACTTCCTATATAACCTGCTCCACCTGTAACCAGTATATTCATAAGAGTAGAAATTTAATATATGAAACTTGAAATCTAACGGATGAAAAAAAAGAAAAAACAAAACCTTGCCATGAATCCGTAAAACCTTTATGCCTAATGTAGGTTATTAAAAACCAAAAGATAGGTTTAATAAGTAAATAGTCTATAGCACTAAAACCTTTAAGTAAAAAACTTTTACCTTCAAGCTGATCTTTTATCTGTGTAGCTAAGAGATTATTATACCTATTCCATTTTCTAATGTACGATGAAAAGTCTTCATAAGGATAATGCAAAAGAGGATTTTTAAGATAACCTACTTCACCATCAATTACAGCTTGTTCATGAACATCTTTTTGGGGCAATTTGCCTTTGCCATTTCTGTAAAGTCTTAAAGTATAGTCTGGGTATTGCCCACCTTTCATCAAAAATCTTCCAATAAACCAATTTTTTCTGGGAATCCAATATCCGTCAGCTGTTTTCTTTGACTTTAAGATCGAAACTATTTCTTTCTTGAGCTCTTCACTGACTGTTTCATCCGCATCCATCTGCAAAACCCAGTCCGAAGTTGCCATATCGATAGCCATTTGCTTATTAACATGAAAAACCGGCTTATTTGTGGTTACTTTTATTTTTTGTGTGTATCTTTTGGCGACTTCAACGGTTCGATCCTTAGATTCTCCATCAACAACTACGAATTCATCAGCAATATCTTTTACCGAGTCAAAACATATTGGTAGATTTTTTTCTTCATTAAATGTTGCGATTGCGATTGATAACGTCTGTCTTTTCATATTTTTTTTATCTTTAGGAATATTAAAATAGTTCCTAAACTAAGTAAGCTTAGTATATCTGAAAATAGTCTCAATTTAGTTTCGCTGAATTCAACGCTAACCCTATGATTTCCTTTTGGAACGTAAAAAGTCATTAGCCCTCTACTGTTAGGATCTTGAAATTGTATTGGCAGCTCTTGCCCCTCATCCAACAACACTCTCCATCCTGGAAAGTATACTGTATTTTCTCTTATTCCCGCCTCATCTGATACAGATATTTCATATTCATGCTTTGTTGAATTTCTGAAAATTTCAACAACTTTCGCGTTACCATCAATTACCTCGGTATGGGTTTTTGGTCTTTCCAGCATGAAACGCACCGACCAAATAGGTGAACTCTCTCCGGTATCCGTAGTACCATTATATATACCTGTGAAAAAAGACTCAGGAAAAACTTTATAGCCCTTAGCTTTCCAATAATCTTTACTTGTAAATATAAATACAAGCAAAATTAAACAAACTACAATTAAGCGATAATTCCTTATTTGAGAAATAACTACCCCACCTAAAACAGCTCCAACAAAAACGGATATAGATAAAAATCTCCAGGGAAATTGAAAATTTTGAAGTATCTTTATATGGTGCCAAATAAAACTCGAGTAAGAAAGCATAAGAAAAATACTTAGAGATAAAATAATTAAAGCGCCAAAGCTTAAAATCCAAAGCCTATTCTTTTTTAGAAATAAAAATAAAGCTACGGGAATTGAAAGAATTATCATCAACCAATTAACTATTCCTAATTGAACTGTAAATTGTCCACTTCCGCCATAGTTCCATGAATCGTAAATAACATCAGCTAAGCTAACAAACCTTGACTTATACTCATTTGCAGTAACTATATCCCTCAAAGTAAATTTGCCTTCAAAAAATGCGGGCATCCAAAAAAATGCAGAAACTCCAAATCCTAAAATAAAAATTAACATAATATTTTGAAAATACTTTTTCTGCTTTGAGTAAAGATATAAAGCATATAAAAAACTTATAGGCAAAAACATGAGGCTTATTGCATTATGAGAAAGAATAAGTCCGGCAATAGACATTGCTCCGCCGACAATAAACCATTTTGAATATTTTTTAGAAATTTTAAGTATAAAATACAAAACCAAAGGCATGAATAAAAAAGCAACGTGTTCTCCAATTGCGCCTCTTACGTATAAATCAACAAAACGATAAGGTGCTAATACATAGAGAGCGCTCGAAAACAGTGCTGCTTCTTTGGGAAGAAAATTTTTCGTCCAAAGATACATAGTAAATGCACTTAAAACAAAAGTGGAAGCAAAAACTATTTTTGCACTATCCACCAAAGAGAATCCCAAAAAATGAAAAGACGAAGCAATATAGGAAGGCAAGGGATACAAAAACATTAATATTGGGTGTCCGTATCCCCAATTGAGAGTCGCAGCCCATCTGGGGATAATATTTCCTTCAGAAAGGTTTTGATAGAAATTTGCAATTCTCGCAACATGATCTTGCCCATCATGGGTAATAGGAAGACCGGCATGAAGCAAATCTAAAAGCGGAATAATAGAAACAAAAAGCAATATTAGGGGAAATATATATTTCTTCATTTTGAAACCACTGCTATTCTTGGCTCGTTATTTAAGTCTCTTAAGATTTTTACAATTTTAAAACTTTCTTTCTTTAAATTCTTCAAATCATTGTAATTTATAACATAAAGTGCTCCCTTTAACTCAGAAGGAATATGAATATTTCTAAACTCATATTTACTAAATTTGTGGATAGACGAATAACCGCCGGAAATGGTGCCTCCCTGATCCTGATACAACTTTGGGTCATACTTACTGTAAAAAAGGAAAAACATGTAGCTTTGAAATAATGCATCATGATTTGCAAATACAATCTTTTTATAAGAGCCTTCCTTTTCTAATACAAATGGTATGGTTTGTGATAAAGAAAATTGGAATGATGCCGATTGTTCTTTTGGAAAAACATAGAAATACTGCTTATATAAATACAGAAGACTAAATAAAACTACTATAGAAAAAGCATAAGGCAAAACTTTCGAATACTTTTCAAAAATTTTTACCGAGCCTACAAGTCCGATTGCCGAAAAGATCTGCCAAATAGGCAAAAAGATAAACGTGCGCAACGCATGAGGAGTATCGGTTGTTAAGGCTGCTGGAATTGGAGAAATCAAAAACCAAAGAAAAATGAGTTTCTTTGTTTTTTTGTAAAAATTGTTCTTGATAAGTAAATATATTCCTAAAAGTATAAATGGAATTTCCCAGACATATAGAAGGCCGATGTTGGGAATTTTATGGAGACCTCCTGAAGAGTTCGTAAAAAGCCAGACAGGATCAAAATGAGATAAATATCCCTCTGAAAACAACTGCAAAGAAACTAGCCTTCTGTTATAAATAATTTTTCCTATTAAATCCCCTTCCGAGGTTGCCTCTTGAAGCTTTTTCGATTGCTCTATAAACCGAGCTTCATTTGCTTTAAAAATATTGGTTCCAGAAAATCTAATAAGGGCATTTGGCTCAAGCGTTGCTTTTAAAAACGGTGCAATTACTATTAACGAAAGAACTGATGCTAAAAAAACCTTCTTTTTCATAGATAGAATTTCCTCTTTGAATATAAAAAACATTCCTATTAATAGAAGAGGAATGAATATTTTTTCCGACTGATAGCTTAAAAAAGATAGAATAAAAAA
>ERZ1292623.2560-Hain-H51-01um-R1-2560-length-16149-cov-6_pt1 | contig 16149 bp, 15 predicted proteins | sample MGYA00564398_ERZ1292623 | MGnify/ENA primary metagenome ERZ1292623 (study PRJEB36523, sample SAMEA6512633) | groundwater metagenome | collected 2019-01-07 | study: AquaDiva: Metagenomics assemblies of 32 groundwater samples | reverse complement strand
TTCACATTCAGTTAAAAAAGATGTCATGGCAAAAACTTTCAAGCTGCCAGCTAAACGAGAAATACCAAAAAGTTGCAACTACAAGCAGTAGAATTAACCAAGTTGGAAGTTTGACGATTGTTTTTGAAGACCTTAAACTGAAGCTGTAGAGGGCAACTGCCCAGAGGTAAAAGCCTTGTTTGGCATAAGGGGTAAAAGTAGCAAATAGTACAGCTAGAAATACTATGAAAAAATGTAAAATACCCAGTATTTTTTTCGTTTTGATTGTCGTATAAACTGAGACCGCGAAAGCGAGAACTCCTAATGGGCCAAGTACATCGGTGAGCAGTCTTGCGTCCAGCATCGAGGTCATAGATTGAACTGTTAGGACAAATCTTGACTGATATTTGTTGTGGAAGAAGCGCGAGATATTTCTGTCGACTCCCCTATCTGTGCCAACGTCTTCTTCAACTTTGATGGTCACCGCCTGCGGATTCAAGTAGAAAGATTTAAACTTTTGACATCCCGTGGTTTGCCAAAGTCTGAATGAAAATAAGACTATCAGAACAAAAACGACCAAAGCTCTTTTTAATTTACTTTTGTCCATTGATTTCCCAAAGAGAAAATAAGTGTCTGCCGGCACTGTCATCGACTGCCGCCAACCATTTTCCATCAACTTTCTCCCATGATGGTGCGGCATAAAGAAGTCTTCCCTGATTGTATTTGTCTTCTTCGGGCGAGACGAAAACATACTTATCAAAAGTGCGCTTTGTGCCACTCTCTTGCACAAACTTAGGGGGTCATATTTTTGGTAAAAGAGAAGATAAATATAAGGTACTTGGTCGATATTAGTGACATAAACTAACTTATATTCGTTTTGGAATAGTTCTAATTTTTTAACGAGTTGGCGATATCCGTCTTGCCAATCGCGACCAAATTTTATTGGGTAATGGACAAATAATAAGTGTAAGTAGCTGATAAAAAAATATATAGCAAAACCAGCTACACAAATTTTGATAATGTTCGATCTCGTGACAGTTGCTAGATAATAAGAGGACTTGTTATAAAAATAATAAGAGGACTTGTTATAAAAATAATAAGCGCCGAGACCGGAAAGAAAAGCCAATGGAATTAACAACTGTAGCGTCCGGTAAGCATGGGGGGTTGGGAGTACAATGATGGCAGGAATCGGAGAAATGATTAAAAAAGCTAGCATTAATTTTTTGGCATCTTTTTGCAAAATCCTCAAAGCAAAAAAACTGGCTGTGATAAATATTGCTTCAAAAAGATAAATTTGGCCCATGTCTACCTGGGAATGCCGACCGATTTGATCACCGCGAGAAAAAAGAAAAAATGGCGAAAAGTGATCAAGATATGCTTTTGTGGCCAGATAAGAATAGTAGAGCGGTTCGTGATACAAATATTTTGACAAAAAGCGCAGGGGTTTTTTGGATTTTTGGTCGTAATCGATTCTCTTCGCTTCCGTATCACTTCCCTTAAAGGCACTTTGTGAAATTGCCCTGGCACGTCCTTGAGGCGAAAAAGTAAAAATTATTAAAGGGATCAGTAAGACTATCGAGAAGACTAGTACTGGTAAGACTCTGGTTATTTTAACTTTAATTTTGGGCCAATAAATAAGCAGGGCAAGAGTTACAAGAAGTGGAGTAAATATTCTGTAAGCATGATACGAATACATGGACAGGGCAAAAATTAAAAATGAAAAAGTAAAATATTTTTTTAAAAAGAGATAGAGACCGAAGATTACAAGGAATAACCCTGTTGTTGACTCAAAACCACCGCGCGAAAATTGGATATGCCACGGCGAGACAGCCAAAAATAATGTGCAAAACAGTGAAAGATTTAGGTTATTGGTCAGTTTTTTAACAAGGAAATAAAAAATGAGGACTGTTAAAGTCCCAAGAAGTGCTGATGGGAAGCGAACGGCAAATTCGTTAAGACCCCAGATGGCAATTGAGGGAACCAACAAGTAATGATAGACAGGCAATTTCCAATCTCCGAAACTTTCAAAAAATAATGGTAAAAATCTTCCGTGATGATCATGTCCGGTTTTGAGAATCGAGTAAGCATCATAGCCAAAAACCGCCTCATCCCAATAAAGCCCGGGCGGATTTGTCCCAAGTTTGTAAAACCTCAGCACTATTGCTATTGCGATAATTGAAACAAGAACTACTAATTTAAAATTTAATTTCAATCCCATGATCCTGCTAGAAAAATTGTGCGAGTTTTAGTATAGTTTTTAATCTCAAAAATCTTAGAGAATCTTTCTTGAACTTCATCGGTGGCGGCTTCTTCTGGTGATAATACAATAAGCGTTTTTGCGCTTTTTAGATTATCTATCAGTTCTGCATTAAGATCTTGGCCTCCTGTATCCCAACCGGCAATACCAAATCGGTATTTACCTATTGCAGTTTGATCTGGGCTTGATTGATAGATTCCGGGACTAATTTGATTGTAAAAAAGATAATAGATGTAAGGCTTCCAATAATATCCGGTAACGATGATGGTATCATAGTTGTCCTCGATTCTTTTAAGATTTTGGTAAAGTGTTTCGTATCCATAGGCCCAGGCTGCGTCGTGTTTTATCGGATAAATAACGTAGTAGTTATAAAGGTAATGAATAAAGAAAATAACAGCGACGATTGCGGTTACAATTTTTAAGGTTGAGCTCTTTATCAAATACACGATTCCGAGTGCGCTAAGAATGGTTACCGGAATTACTAGATTGTAAGCGCGCAGACTGTGTGGGACCTCAATAGTGAAAGCAGCGGGAATCGGAGCAATTGCTACAAACGTAACTAAAAAATACTTGAGTTTTGTGTCTTTTAACTTAACCAGAAACCATAAACCAGCAACCAGAAGCGGGATTTGCCAAATAAAAAGATTGCCAATACCGACAGGATGATGTCTGGCGTTGGGATCTGACCCGAAGAACAAGAAACCTGGTGAAAAATGGATGAAGTAATTGTCGAGTGCCTCAATGGCAACAGGAATTCTCCTGTTAAGAAAGAACTTTGACAGTAAATCTTCTCTTGTTGCGGATGCTTGAATGTACTGCTCGGAAAGTGACCGATCGGCAAAGATGCTGACTTCTCTAATCCTTTTGGATCCCTCTTGTGTTGAAAGCAAAGATATGGCCGGAACAACCATCACTAATCCGATCAAAAAACCTGCAATATAAAATTTAATATTTTTTTGGATTTTGGACTTGTAAATAATCACAAAGGCGATAGTTATCAAAGGGACGAACGTATAGGATGAGTAATAAAAGTAAAAGGCTAATAGTGAAATTGGGATAGCAAGAAGAGCAAATAATTTTTTCTTACGACCCGCAAATAGTAAATAAATACCGACCAGTACTAGAGTTAAGGCAATGTTTGTTTCAAAAGCCGCGCGGGATAGTTGAATGTGCCAAGGAGAGATGGCCAACATTAACGCCGTTAATGTTGAAATTTCCAATTCCCAATCCAAATTTTCGAATAATCTCTTGGTAAGAAGATAGATAAAAATTACGGCGAGAATCCCCGCAAGTGCTGACGGCAGGCGGACTGAGGATTCTGATAAACCTAGCGCTTTGACAAAAATAGAGTCTAAGTAGATATATCCAGGTAGTTTAAAATCGTTGAATGATTTAAAAGAAAGTGGCCATTTGCGGCCATACTCGTCCCTTCCGGTTTGGGCAATGGAGTGAGCGTTGTAACCAATTGCCGCTTCGTCCCAATAAATCGATACCGGATAATCTCCTAATCTATAAAGTCGTAAAACCGCAGCAAGGATAATTATTGCGATAATCAAAAAAGTTTTTAAATTCTTATTAGTCGCTAAAAACATAAATTGCCGGTTCGCCACTGCGATAATTTATTGTTTTTAAAATACTGGCGTCTGTAGGAAGCTCCTTTGGGGTGCCGACGAATAAAGTCTTTGCTTCCGTTCTTTGCTTTTCATAATCAATCGGTTTGAAGAAGTATTTATCGAACTTGTTCTTGTCTTCCAAATAGCCTCCGGAGACGGTGCCACCTTCTGCCAGATACTTTGTAGGATCATACTTTAGATAATAGAGCCAGAACTCATGAGGTTGTTCTAATTTTGTCGAAACAATAACTCGATCATACTGATTTTTGATCGACTCCGAAAAAAGAGCCGCTTCTTTCCTGCCGTACAACCAGGCTTTTGAGTACTCGATCGGCATGTGAACATAATACTGATGAAGATAGAATAAGAAATTAAAAATTAAAAATCCCGCCGTCACTGAAGTTATGGCGGGCAAGGAAAAAGTGTAATTTCTTGATAGTTTGCTGTTCTGAATAGTTTTATAAAAATAGTAAACTCCGGCTGCAATAAAGATCTGATAAGTCGGAAGATAGATTTCGCTTCTTAGCGAATGAGGAACGCCCCAAGTCACCGAGGAAGCGACCGGAGCAATTAAAAACCACCAAAAAACAATAATTTTCGCCTTGAAGTCGAAGTCTTTCCTTATCAAGAAATAGATACCAGCCGCAATTATGGGCAAGTCCCAAAGATAGAGTAAGCCAATTTCCGGTGCATGATGACGATCCATATCGGCAGTGGTGAATAAGAAGTTAGGACGAAAGTGAGAAAGATAGTTGTCAATTAAAATGGGCACGTAAACAAGACGACGATTATGGAAAATTTTGCCAATTGCCAGTTGGCCTTGTTTTTCATCTTGGACGATCAACTCTGCCGCGCGATACTGTGGAGAAACGTCGGAAAAAATTGTTGTTCCTTTGTATCGCAGCTGTCCGGAAATTGAGGTAATAATTGGGATCAAAAGGACAATGAAAACGGCTGTTATGGCGACTGGTACAATTAAATATTTTTTGGCCTCAAGCAGTTTTTTTCTAAACAAAATTAAAAGTGCCAGTGTATAAATGGGGATGAAAACGCGAGCATTATGATACATAAAAAGATTGGCGCCGAAGGCCAGGCTAGCAAGCGACAGCCAGGCAGTAAGTTTTAAGCGCTCTTGTTGAGTCCCTTTTAAAAAAGCCCAGGTGCCCAGAACTGACCAGAAGGTTGCACTATTGGTTTCAAAAGCAACGCGTGAGAACTGGAGATGCCAGGGAGAGATGGCCAGAAAGAATGCCGCCAAAAGAGCAATTTCTTTCTTTTTAAAAAGCGCAAGTACCATGAGATAGGTAAACAGAACCGCAAGAACTCCCAGAAATGCGGATGGGAAGCGGACGGCAAAGTCATTTAGACCAAAGGCGGCAATTGATGGTACAACTAAATATGTATAAATTGGCGGTTTGTAATCATCGAACGACCTGAAATAGAGGGGAAATTTATAACCGTATTCATCACGGCCGGTTTTTAAGATTGAATAGGCGTTGTAACCGTGGGCGGTTTCATCCCAATCAAGACTTGGCGGATTTTGGCCGAGTTGATAAAAACGCAAGGCTGCAGCTAATACTAAAATTAAGATTAATGACAGATTATTCTTAAGCATTTTAAGATCCTTCGCTCCGCTGGCGATGACCAATGTTGGTTCTGGCCAGTACTCCAAGAGCCAAAACGAGAGAGCCAAGACTTAAAAGATTAGCAAAAAGACGCAACTTTGTTTCACCGAAGCGAGCGGAAATTTGGTGCTCCCCTTTTTCTAAATTTATCATCATGAGTCCGGAGGCGTCTTGCTCGACATCTAAGAGGAGAGTGTTCGTGTCAGTAATAATTAAATCTTTAAACGGAGTAAGTTTTTGGCCGTCAACTTGGACGCCCCATCCCGGAAAATAGAATTTGTTGATACGGACTCTGGCTGAGTCGGAGTTGACTTGAGTGTCAAAAGTAACCTCGTTTGAAATGGCCGTAACGTTTTCTATTTTTGCATTACCAGATACCAGTTCGACATGGGTGGCGGGATCAAAGCCGATGGGGACTCTGGTTGACTGGCGCCATTTGGGGGTAAATTCACCTAATTGAGTAGCAGTGTTTGTGTAATTTAGGAAGAATTTATCATCAAAGTAGGCGGGTAAATTGATTCTTAAATGATTTCTGTTGGCAATTAGAACTGCGGCCACCAAAAAGATAAAAATTAAACCGGGTTTTGCCGCTTTGGCAACATAGGCGGCAATAAATGACAGGGCAAAAGTCGTGAGTCCCAAAAGTCTCCAAGGATAATCAATTCTGGTTATTGGCTCAAAATGCTGCCAGAAAAAGATGGTGGCGCGGGTGGGAATCATGAGAATTACGGTCGTGGCCACCACCAGTGTGAAGAACAAACTTAGAACTCGCGTATTGGCAGATGCCTTAAACTTGGAGAGCACCTGGAAGGCGAGAATCAGAAGAAAAATTCCCAAAACTAAAAGATGGGCAAGACCGATCTGAAATGACATCAGATCATCAAATCCGGTAAGACTAAAACCATAACCCCAAGGCGAATGAATCAGCTGTTTGAGACTGACAAAATGATCCAGGTATGTGAGAGCATAGACTTCGTCAAATCTTACAAATTTGCGCTCAAGGGCGGCCGGCAGATAAGTGACTGCGGCAATCGAGATAGCCCAGATACCGGAGGCTATTGTTAAAACTAAGTACCTTGGCGATTTTTTGGCGAAGGCCAGAAGAAGAACGTAGATACCAATGATCGGCAAAAACATTAAGGCGACTAAATTTTGCGACAGCAAAAGCAAAGAGGAAGACAAGGCAGTCGCGGCAGTCCAAAGAGGGTTACTTTTTTGTTGTAATTTAGTCAAACAATAGAACAAAAGCGGGAGAATTGTATAGGCAATGTTTTCGGAGATGGAACCTCGTACGTAAATCAGCAAAAAACGGTAAGGCACCCACATATAAAAGAGGGCGCCTAAAGCCGCGGCCCGGTCACTTTGAAAAACCTCTTTGAGCCAGAGGTAGGAAAAAATTCCGGAAAAAATGAAACCCAAAGCCATGATAATCTCGAAAGAGTCGGTAAATGAAAATCCCAGGGAATGGACCAGCGAGCCGGCAAAATATGGCAAGGGATAAATATAAGTGAGGATTGGACTGCCAAGGCCGTTGTAAAGAGTGCCTGCGAATCTTGGCGGTATTTGGCCATCGACCATGGCCTGCCAATACTGGGCCATTCTGGCGGTATGAGTTTCTCCGTCGTGACTGGTGTAAAAACCGGGTTTGGCGAGGTCGGCAACTGCAGGCAGTGAGAGGAGAACTAAAGCAATAATTGCCAAGACGCCTGGTCTTGTTACGAGGCCCACTGTGGGTTCAATTTTAGCAGAAACCACTGGTGGGCGTCGCTTGTAATTTAAGCTGGCAGATGCCCATAATTAACTGTGGAGCCGAAAAACTTAAATTCTGAAAAAATTCTTGGATATTCTCTTCTTGCTGCCGGTCTGGTGATCATAGTTATTGCCACAATTTTGCTTCTTAGGGTTTTATTGGGTGGTAGCCGCGCTCCCGATGTTTTTGATGTCGAGGCACCGACAATCAGTCTTGGTCAACTTGGGTCCGGTCTCGCGTTGCCGGAAGGCGTAGAGCTGCCGCAAAGCGCGCCATCCGAGGTGAAAATATTACCGAATGAAGTTTTCAATAAGCTTTTAAATATGGGTGTATTCTATTTGGCAATGATGTTTTTAGCATCAACAGGTGCAAAAGTGGCAGGAATTGGAATTCAACTTATCAAAGTACAAAAGTCATGAGTGTCTTGAGCTGCGGCTCAATCGGCGGAGTGCTTTGTCGCGTTCGACGGGGTTAATTTTGGATTTTCTGACTGCGTCCTTGAGAAGTTCTATTGTCTGGTCGTAAGTCGGCCGATCAACGGAGTACGGTGTGGCATCTTTGCCGCCGTGAGCGAAGCTATATCTCGCAGGATCTTCATAGGACGGTTTGGCTCCGTAAATAATCTCCGATACTAATGCGAGGGCGCGAATTGTTTTGGGTCCTACTCCTTCAGTTGCCAGAAGTTCTTGATAGGTCTTAGGTTTATCATCAGTCAACCTTGACAAGATTTTTTCAAGATAACGACTCCTTGAAAAATCTGCATTAATAACCGGGTAGGTCGTAAATTCGACGCCAGCAAGTTCAAGTAAAGTCAATGTTTCATGGCGTCTTTTTAAAGAAATCATACGAGAGAGTGACGAGGAATGTTTACGGAGAATTTCTATATCGCGCATTAAAGTCACAAAACTTTGAGAAACCAGGTCTGTTGAGATTTGCCTGTTTTTGGTGCTCTTTTTGGAAGTCATGTCAAGAACTGAGTCGGCCTGTTTCTGAGTAACAATTGCTGAGTGGGGCTCACAAACTAAATCTTTGACATCGCTACTGTACCAATGGTACCTTCGTGCCGTTTGGTTTTCTTGATTCATTCCTTGTTGAACCACTGCCCAAGCACCTGATCGGCTAAAGAAAAAGCTGTGATGATAAATTTGGTAGGCATCTTGGACAAGAGCACTGTCGACTTTGGCGGACATTTTGGAATTGTAGACCAAGTTTTGAGTGTGACTCGCCGGCAGTGAAAGTCTTTCTCCCCAGGTCTTGATTTCATCGGGAGTTTTGCGGGAAGTTTTGCCTTTGCCGCCGCAAATAAATATGCCCAGATCTTTTTCTTGATAGCGGATAGCTTCTTTGAGAGCGGCAGTGAGGATTGTTGTCAGGCCGGAGGCATTCCAATCAAAAGCCAGTACTGTTCCGAGTGACTGAAACCATACCGGGTCAGCAATGCGTTTTATAAACTCGTCCGGTCCATACTGATCAACCAGAATTTCGGTCATTGACCGACCAAGCTTGACCATCCTTTGAAATAACCAAGGAGGGCACTTGCCATAATCGAGAGTGAATGTGGCGATACCTCTTTGCATACTTTAATTCTACCACTTCGGATTATGTTTGGGTACTCTCGACATTGTCATCCTCGCGTTTACCCTGACAAAGGAAGGGAATGCGAGGATCGATAGTTGTAGGTAATTTAATTTTAATGTATTATCATCATCAATCAAATACTTTCTGCTTGTGAGGAGGTGAGTTTTATGATTCGAGGACTTGAAGCATTGAATCTTTTTACTTCAAACGCCAAAAGGCTGGCCGCTTTTTATCGTGATAAAGTCGGCCTTAAGGTTTCTTTTGAAGGTATGATGGGAAAGAATGAGGAGATTTATGAGTTAAAACTGGGTAAAGGTCCTAATCTTTATATAATTGATCACTCAAAGGTCAAAGGTAAAAACAAAAATCCCGATATGATTATCTTCAACATCGAGGTTGATGATATTAAAAAAGAAGTGGCCAGACTAAAGCGAGAAAAAGTGAAACAAACTCAGCCAACTTATCACGTTGAGGGTTACGGATGGATTTCAACGTTTGCAGACGTTGACGGTAATTATTTCCAGTTTGTACAGATTAGACCGACTCCTGCAAAGAAGAAGTAAAGTAAACTTACGCTGCTTGTGATTGTTCCTTGGTCATTTGTTCCCTGACCATGTTCCTCATCTGGTCTTGGGGCATTGGAGGCATTTCGGCGTGGACTTCCTTCTGATGGACATCTCCGGCTGCCATTAATTTGTCGACTGCTTCATCGTCATTCTCGGCTTCTACTTCTACAGGCTGACCGCAAGCCGGACACTTAAATGTGTATTTCATCAAAATCACCCCCGATCGGTCGTCAATTGTTGGTAAATTCTATATAAAAAGCTTCTTGCAAGTCAAATTTGTCACTTTTCAAAAACCATTCTCTTGTAAATTTCTCGAGTTACTTCAACATCTTTTATACAGTAGGCGCAAATTTCTTCTATCCTGCATAATATAAATGGGGAAAGATGAAAGTCAAATTAGGAAAAGATAGATTATTTAATTTTAAAATGGCAAATCTTCTGAAATGCCTGAATTATTGTTAAATAAAGTTCTATAGTTGCACCATTTACAATTATCTGTAGGTTTAGGTAGCGGGCCTTCTAAAACTCCAGTTACTTCATCAATGAAGGCGAAAAATTCGTCCATATTTTCTTCAATTTCAATCCATTGAGGTTCATGAAGAAATACCAAGTTCCCTTTGTAAAACTCTACAGCTTTAGGAGATATTACTAAAAGACCCATTTTTGTAATACGATCCGCCATTCTCTTTGATTCATCCCGGGGTTTCTCTAATGCAAATTTATAAGCATGAAGTTGATATTTAAATTTATATAAATCCTCCTCCTTGGGACTGGTGATCTTGAGATCAATTACACCGTGGGTTCCGTCATCAAATCTGGTTAATAAATCAAATTTACCGCTTATGTAACATCTATTTTTATTCGGTATTGGAATGGAGCTTAGATATCTTTCCTGTAATTCGAATGTTCCTGATGGGAGTTCCGGATGTAGATTTTGGGGATTAGTTCCCTGGACTTTTGCTTGTACTTGGCTGTTCATTTTCATGAAGATACCTGGAATACCTATTGATGGAAGTTCGATACCATTTACTACCTTTTGGTAGTAACAGTGTTTACAGTCCCCCCAGAGGTATTTGAAGTCCGAAGGGCTTAATTTATACAAACCGTTTGAGTTCATAAAATTTTAATTAGGTTTAAATATACTCCGAATAAAACCCAAATTGCAAGAGGCAATTCAGGTTTTGCGCAACCAATAAATTGGTGGGCTAAAAACCCAAAAGTCAAATCCAGATTATTTGTAGACTTTATGAGTCAGTTCGTTCGAGGCCATAATATTGTGAACTAATTTTAGCGCTTCGGTGAGTCTTGACACAAGCACTTTCCCTCGACAAGTTCAGGGTAAACTTTTTTATTCCTTCTCATTGAAATTTAACGCCAGTGAATTTATGCAGTAGCGTTTGTGGGTTGCGGTGGGGCCGTCGTCGAAGACGTGGCCGAGGTGGGCGCCGCAGTTGTTGCATAGGATTTCAGTTCTGTGCATACCTAGACTATAGTCGTCTTCATATTTAACATTTTTGGGATCGACAGGTCTATCAAAGCTTGGCCAGCCGGAATCGGAGTGAAATTTGGAGTCGGAGTAAAAGAGCGGTGTGTTGCAAACAACGCAATGAAACATACCGGCAGCAAAGTTATCGGTATATTTGCCGCTAAAAGGCGGTTCAGTGCCTTTGAGAAAGCAAATATTGTATTGCTGGGGCGTCAGTCTTTTCTTTGATTCTTCCAGTTTCTTTTTATCCATTAATCCTCCCTGATTTATACCATAAATTTCTGCATCTTGCTTTTTTCCGGTTAAGCCAGTAGGCTAAACGGCTAGTATGCCAAAGAAGACAACAAGCATCAGCAGCACTCCAGTCGTTGGCAATTTTCCGCCAAGACCTATGATTCATAAGGTCAATGACGTACTCTCAACCTTGTTTTATATAGTTTGGCTTTTGATTGGGGCGTTTTTTCTTTTGATAATCTGGGGACAAATAAACCAGGGTGCTTTAAAATCCCTTGGTGGAAGACCTAGCACTGCGCAGACACCGCAGGTGCAAACCCCTGCAGAAACTGACTTGCCGGGAGTGGGCCGCGTAGATATTGTCTGCGTGCAGCAATCTTTAACCCAGGAAGCTCTTCAAAAACTGATAGCCGCAGGTAATACTTCGACATTGACTCCCGAGGAAAAGTCTAAACTCGATCCGTGTATTGTTGAGGCTGAAAGTGCGACTCCGTCGCCATCTCCTAAACAGTAGGCCTAATTATTTGTCCCTGAGGACGTCCCACAAATTTGCCATCAGCAAAAACTACCTTGCCGCGAATGGCAACTTTTTGGATTTCTCCCCTACCCTGCATGCCTTCAAATGGAGTCCAGCGGCATTTGGTGAAGAAGTTTTTGGCGGAGATTTTGTAGGTTTTTGTAAAATCTACAAGGACATAAGTATCAGGTTGGGCCGGAAGTTTAAAAATATGTCTGGGATTAGTAGCCATCATTTCGATGAGTCTTTGAGTTGTCAGTTTCCCTTGGGCGATTGCGGTAAACATAAGAGGTAGAGTGGTTTCCAGTCCGGGAACCCCAAATGGCGCCGGTTTTGATCTTTTCTCCTCTAAAGTGTGGGGGGCATGGTCTGTGGCGATCATGTCAATCTTATCTAAATTGTCCCAAAGTTTTTGCTGATCTTTTTGGGAAAGAAGAGGGGGTTTCATTACACCAAAGGGACCCAATCTTTTTAGATCGTTTTTATTTAAGAATAAATGATGGGGAGTGACTTCGCAGGAGATTTGCAAGCCTTCTTTTCTGGCCCGCTGTAATGTTTTGATTTGATCATAGACTATGTGACATACATGAAGCCTCCTTTGGTATTTCTTGGCAAGCTTGATAGCAACCTCTATGGTTTCGCCCTCGGCATGAACCATGATTGGCAGTTGCGAGGTCCAAGATTTAAAGATAAGATCGCGGTCTTTTAATTTCTCGATAAGAAGCGGGCCGGTTGTATGATTCATGTAAACCTTGAGGCCGAAAACCCTTTTTTGAACCTTTTTGAAAAACTCGGTTGAGACAGTCGTTGCCCCGAAATTAAAACCCACGTCGCACCAGGAGCGAGTGCGAGCAAGATTCATTTTTTCTGCCAGACTTTGAGAGGTGACAGTTGGCACCTTATTGTTGGGCATGTCCAACACTTGGGTGTAACCGCCTGCGACAGCGGCTTGGGTGCCCGAATAAAAATCTTCTTTTTGGGTTGCGCCCGGCTGGCGAAGATGCACGTGGACATCGACAAGGCCGGGGAGTTTGATGATGCGGCCGTTTCGAGCCATAGTTGATTTTAGCATGGCAGGGGTCTTTAATTGGATTGATGGACAAGAGCGGTGAGTTAAGAATAAAGAAAAGACGCTTGTTGCGGGATTTTTTAATTATCGGATTTTCGGTAATGGTCGCTTTTTGGATTGCGACTTCTGATTTTTCCGCAACTCTCGTTCAATTTTTCTCCGGACTGTATTGGTTCCCTGCTGCAATGCTGATGGGGTTTTTATTTTCATTTACATTTACGGCGGCGATTGCCACTTCTGTTTTTATTTTGCTTTCGGAAACGACTCATAATCCGTATCTAATTGCACTTTCGGGTGGCGTAGGATCAATTTTGGCAAATACCATAATCTATAAATTCTTCAAGGACGAGCTGATCGCCGATATAGAGGTTCTGGAACCTCGCTATGCCAAAAAGATTGCCCACAAGATTATGCATTCAAAAATTTTTGTGGGACTGCTACCTTATATCGCGGCACTGTCTCTGGCTTCTCCACTTCCGGATGAGATTGGGATAATGATATTGGCTGGAAGCAACTTCAAACACACTAAATTTTTCCTACTATCGTTTGGCTTTCATACCATAGGAATTCTACTGATTGTTCTTTTTGGAAAATCAATTATCTAGAAACTTTTCAAAACCGAGAAGATTGAAAACGCCCCGAAGAAGATAAAAATCATTATCATCAAGATTCTTTTTGGTCGGGATGGTGCCACTATCGACGGTAGATTCTTATTATTGAGAAGGTATGTGAGGCCGATATGGACAAACATGGCAAAGGCGTTAATGACGGCTGCCAGTGTGACTAAAGTTCTTGGATCTTTTAAGCCAAGCAGGAAGACGCCAATTCCAAAGGCGATTTGTACCCAGAGCGTCAGATAGTAGGCGCGAGGAATGGCTCGGGTGCTGAATTTATGGGGGCGGGTGAGAATGACGTTTTCGGAGATGATTCTGGAGGTTGAGTCCAGAACTGCGAATTGAGTGGCAAAAAGCAAGGTGCCGGTGAGTATCATGAAGAATACTCCCGCTGCCGGGAATAACCTGTCTCCAATAGAGATAGCTTCATTAACAATAAAATCAATGCTGGGGGCGTTTGAGGGATTACCGTAAGTTGTTGAATACGCTAAAAGCGCCAAAAGGAGAATCGAGATGATTCCGGTTACTAAAAAAACAATAAAGTGCTCGACATTGATAATATGCCACCATTTTTTAAAGTTGGCAATGGCATGGGCATCGGTGGCAAACGTTGTACCCTCAAGTTCTATCTCCTCGACCTTTCCTGTTAAGAGGCTTTGGATTTTGCCGGCATATTTGCCCATGCCGTATCCTTTTTCTTTAATGTAGAAGGACTGCGACAAGTTTAGATTTCCTCCGGCGCCGGAGAAGGCAAAGGCTCCCAAAAATGTCAGGAGGGAAATGCCGGCCGGCAAGAAAAGGAATTCGTCGCCAATACCGACAACTCCGTGGGCAAGAGCAACGTAATCAGATTTGGTAGCTATGGCGACAGTCACTGCCAGAAGAGAGGGTACGCCAATTAAAATAACGGTTTTCTGGAATCTTTCGACAGTTTTGTAGAGAATCGGTCCGAGCGTTAGAATAGCGCCGATTAAAATTAGGCAGGCGATACCCAGATATTGAAATGATTCGACCCCGAGAATTTGAGAAAATATTTTGGCACTGGCGGCAATAATACCCGGCCAACCAAAACCAATAAAGGTGGAGAAAATAAACCAATAAGGTAGAAACCTCGCCATTCTGGCAAAACCGACAAAAATGCTTTCTCCGCGAACAAGGGCATAGCGTTCAATTTCCATATTGATGAAAAACTGGAAGGTGATTCCAAGTACCGCTGCCCAAATGATGCCAAGACCAAAATTCGAAACGAGATAAGGCCAAAGTATAATTTCACCGGATCCGAGGCCAAGTCCCAAGATAATAAAACTAGGGCCTAGAATTTTTAAAAATGACGAGGGAGGATCCGGGAGGGTGGCGATTCTGTAAGGTTTGAGGGCAGAGGGCATATTATTTTGATTCTAACAGATTTAATCATTTCTCGTCCTGATATATAATTTCCTTAATGAAAAGCAATACTTCCGCACTTTTTGCACCGTTTTTAATTTTCCTCTTCGCTGTTTTTTCCGGGTTTATTATTTATAGGGCTGCTTGGTTTGGAATAGATAAACATTTTTCTCTTCTGGCGGATAGTTTCTTGAAGGGTGATCTATTTTTGTCGCCCATGAATTTGCCGGATGGGGATTATGCAGATTACTTTGGGAAACAATATCTGTTTTTCGGTCCTCTACCATCAATAATTCTGATGCCGGCTGTTATGATATTTGGAAAAAACTTCCCACAAATGACTCTGTCGATTGCTTCTCTGGTAGTTACTTTCGGCGCGATATTTCTCCTAATAAGCAGGTTTAAATTTAATTTATCAGATACCTTTTGGCTGACAAATTTTTTTGTATTTGGCACTGTGCTTTATTTTGTCGGGCTTATTAACGTTTCCGCTTATGTAGTGCAAGCTGTTGGGGTAGCTTTTATCGTACTTTCGCTTTTTGAATATTTTTCGCTGCGGCGATGGTTTGTGATCGGACTAATAGTGGCTGCGGCCGGAGCTACCCGAATTTCCTTGTTTGCTATGGCGATCTTTTATTTGTTGGAGATTTGGCGATTGCGAAATCAGATTGATGCCCGTCGTAGTCTCTTGCTTTTGATGGTTCCTATACTTTTTTCGCTTTTAGTACTTGGTATTTATAACTTACGACGATTCGGATCGGTTTTTGATACAGGTTACTCGCGAAATGTCTCAGTTTTAAACAAGGGTTATCCAAACTTACTCGAGGGAGTAACAAGCATCAAACATATTCCTGCAAACTTGTACCTACTACTGGCTGCGCCACCGGATCCCGTTAAAAAGGATAAGCTGCAATTTGTGATGGAATTTCCATATCTTCGCGCAAACGGACAAGGCATGGCAATTTGGTTTACCTCACCACTGTTTATTTATCTCTTGTTTGCGCGCCGGCAACCATATACAATCTCGGCAATTTCCGGGATCGTTGCCCTAGCGATTCCTTCCTTATTATATTTCGGGCTGGGGATTTCGCAGTTCGGATATCGGTATAGCCTGGATTTTATACCGCTTTTGTTTTTGATTCTCTTGTCGGCTTTTCAAAAAGGACTGCCAACTTTTGCCAAGGTTTTGATCACCGTTGGCATATTTTTTAATTTGTTTTATATGTCCAGTCTTTGGAACTCCTATCCCCTACTCAATTTCTGGGAATATTTGGACTAGGGCTAAATATCTTGAATTTAATAATACCTGTTGAATGAATTAGATAAGTCGCGACGGTCCAGAGGGTTTGAAGGCCGTATTTGGCAGAGCGTTTGAAGTTGATCGATGAGGCTTCTGGGAAATATTTGCAGGGGACCGGGATTTCGGAGATGTTGAATCCATATGAAAGAGCAGAGATGAGAATTTGTTGGTCAAAAAC
>ERZ1292623.40-Hain-H51-01um-R1-40-length-137849-cov-7_pt1 | contig 16158 bp, 14 predicted proteins | sample MGYA00564398_ERZ1292623 | MGnify/ENA primary metagenome ERZ1292623 (study PRJEB36523, sample SAMEA6512633) | groundwater metagenome | collected 2019-01-07 | study: AquaDiva: Metagenomics assemblies of 32 groundwater samples | reverse complement strand
AAATCAGGCCGGTCGAAGCAGCGCCGCGCGCCCATGAGACGTCCGCCTCTCCGCCAGCGGCGCTCCGGCCGACCGGACTTTCAACACGGAGATCACGGAGGACACGGAGGGAGCGCGGAGAGGAGGCAGAAACAAGAGGAAAAAGACAGCTACTCCCAGTATTTCAGCACCGCCTTCGGCACCGGCGCACCCTCCGCGTGCGCATGGGCTACGAACTCACCGGGCAAGATTACGAACAGCCCCTTCTCCTGGGGAAGCGCCCAGGCCACCGGACTATCCACGGCCTCTGCCTTCTTCTTCTCCTCCTCCACATCCTCGGCGAGGAGCAGGAGCCCCTCCCGATAGAGCGCGGTCACCGGGTCCTTCCCGGAGCTCCCTCGACTCGGATAGTAGCGGTCCTGCTCGTCCGAAGCGAACCAGTCGGCCTCGCCCCCGTACGGCCCCTGGGTGAAGGCGAGCCGCGCGTTCGGGACGTCGTCCGAAGACGAACGTCCTGGACCGTACAGGTTGAACACAGCGTACTCGTCCCAGCGGGCGTCCCGGTCATAGACGAGCGACCACTCCGAGGAGAAGAGGGAGTCGAGGGCCTCGACCAACGCCTTCGATGCGTCCCACATCTCTCGTGACGCATCATCGAAGTCACCCTCCCGACGATTCCGCGCCCAGGTCGAGAAGTCGTCCTCCCCCACCTCCTCCTCTTCGCCCAGGTCCGCCATCTCCCGGATCCGTGGAGTGAGATCTCGGCGTTGTTCTTCCCACGCGACAAGAGCGACGAGATGGTGGAGATACCAGGCGTCCGCAAGGCCTGGACGCGTAGCATCCATGAGGAGGTCTCTCCACGCCGGCCAGGGCGCCTCGTTCGGCGGCGTCACCGCGGGTCCACCCTTCGGCTGCACCCCCCACGCCGTCAACTGCGCCCGCACCTGCTCCACCGTGAGCGGCCCAGGATCTTCCCCTTTCTTCTTTCTTCGTGTCTTCGCACCTTCGGGTCCTCGTGTCGAAGCCGGAAGACCACCTTCGAGGAGCGTGGCGTCTGCCAGGAACACCTCCAGCTCCTCCCCATACGCCCAGTGCTCTGCCACCTCACCAAGAGCGTCCCCCTCCTCGCGCGCCTCCTGCGCCCACGAGACCTGGTTCTCGAACTCGTTCAGCGCTTCCTCGTACCGGGTGAGATCCGAGGTCATGTACCGGTACTCCGGCATGTGTACGGACTTTGGGATCACCTTCTCGTGCAGGGTAGTGTACCGCGCCAGCCCATAGGCCTTCTCGAGCTCCGCCGCCTCCTCGTCCGGTAGCCAGCGGCCCTTCTTTCTCCGCTCCTCGCGCAAAGCCTCGGGAAGGAGTGCCCGGGGGACGACGAGAGAAGGGGCGTACCCGACCTTGTGAGCGAACTCGTCGAGCTCAATCCCGTGCTCCTGCAGCCAAGCCAGGACCCTCCGAGCCGCCACCGGGTCACTCACATTGTGGTTCCCAGGCCCCTCGAGGTCGTAGAGATCGAGCGCTCGGGTCACCGCCCAGGTGGCCTGCGGGACCCCCGCCGGGTCACGGTAGGAGAAGACGAACCGTGTGCCGTCTCGGACGCTCTCCCAGTAGCCCCCCACGCAATGGCCCATGAACGCCCCCTCGTCGTCCATGTTCGTGCGGGTGACGAGCCGGTCGATGGCCGCGCCATCCGTGTACCGGACCACCGTCACCCCGCGCGACACGACCCCGCGCTTCACCTGGGCGGCGAGCGCATCGTGCCAGGCCTTCGCCGCGGCGACCGCCTGCACGTCCGACATCCCCGACCAGTCCGGATGTACCGCCTCGTACCGGTCGAGAAGGGACGAAAAGCTCCGCTGGAGGATGGATAGCCAGGTACCGAACGAATAGGCCGGAAAGGGCACGTTCGGCACCCCTACCTTCCGCACTTCTTCCTCCAGCGCACGCGCTTTCTGTGCACACACGCCTGCGAGCCAGGAGAAGAACGGATCCAGCCGAGGACTCGACACCCCCTCGGGCGGAAGCCATGCAGTCACGATGGCCGCAACAGAGACATGGTCCCCACGGTGAATCGCCTCCCGCATGTTCAGGTCTTCCCCGAACTCCTGCCCCCAGAGGTTGTAGACGAAGCGGTGATACTGGTCGAGCCACGGCTCCCCAGCGTACCGCCGGTAGATGCCCAGGAGCCGCATTCGAGTCCCGACCTCCCGCTTCGGCGGAGCAACCCCCAGCCTACCCCGCAGCTCCTGGAGGCGTCGTGGCGTCTCCTCCGTGAGGAGGACGAGGCTGGCGAGGAGGAGGGGGAGGAACATGGGCAGAGCCTATCCCCGCGGCAGAGGCTCGACACAGGAAGCTCCAATGTCCACGGCTGCGCGACTCGCCACTCCAGGTAGAACGCGCTATGCCTCCGCCATGAGCCTCCCTGCCACCCTCGATCCCTGGACGAGCGACGATCCCCTGGCCCCCCACGGCCAGAACCTGCAGGGCAGCCCCACCATGCTCTTCCAGGCCCCTACGGTCGGCGAGGCATGAACCCCACCGTCCATGCCCTGGCCACTCTCCAGGACGCGCTCAATGACCTTCAACAGGGGGCGAAGGCCGGCATCACCATCTACGCCGGCGATGTACCACCCGCCGTCCAGCGTGAGCTGCTCGACCAGACCCGGAGGCTCGCCCGAGCGCTCGACGACGTGTCCTCGGGCCCGCTCACGGCGAACCCGCAGGACCTCATAGCCTTCCTGAACGGCCCCGCGGGCCCCTTGTACGCGCAGGCTGTGCTCACCCTGGGCGGCATGCTGCTCGGCCGGCGGGTGGCGCACCTCGAAGAGACGAAGACACCGTACACGACGGTGGTCGAGGAGATCCTGGCGCTGTGTACGCCGCACTCCTCTTAGGAGCTGTCGGCAAACAAGGGCGTCGCACCGAGACCGTCGATGCGCCGCGAAGGCAAGGCGCAAGGAGGGAACAGGTCGTGACCTGTGACCGACGACGCGACACGGCCATCGTGGCGCAGCGGCGGTCGAATGCAGCCCTTGTTTGTCGACAGCGACTTAGTCCACCCCAGCGATCGTCCACCGTGTATACACCTTTCCCCGAGCGTTCACGCTCACCTGGGCCTCTCGCGGCTCGGCTGCCGGGTAGAGACACAGCCACCCCACCGCCTTGCGCGGGGTCACCCACGGGATCGCATACAGGAGCGCCGACCGCCCCAGGACGACGTCAGATGCCAACGGAGAACGACTCTCCAGCTCGGCGTCCGGCACCGTGCTCGCCATCCAGAGCGGCGCGAGTCGCTCCAGGAGTGGACGACCGTTCGGGTACGGAAGCCGTCTTTCGACGAGCGAGCGCTCCCGCTTGGTGAGCCCGTCGTACCATGCCTGGACCTGGGGCCCCGCGTTCTCCATGGTCGCACCACCGCGCATCGAGACGCCTCTCTCGGAGGCCCACTCGGTGGCGTGTACCCCGTCCCCATTCCCCTTCCGGCCCCGGAGAGGAATGTAGAGGACCGCTGGGAGGCCCTGGACGCCCTTGACCGTAGCGTCGAGTATGACCTCCGGAGTGAGCATTCGGTAACCATAGAACCCAGACTCGTACCAGGATAGATAGTGAGGGTCAACCTTACGCGCAAATGAGAGGAATGACCCAGGAGGCTCGTACTGGGAACCATGCCTGACCCAGTCGGCCATCTCCTTCTCGGCGGCCAGGTACAGCACCTGGTCCACCGCAGCGGCGCGCAACATCCGAGGGCGGAGCGCGGCGACCATGCTGTCGTACAAGGCGGACAGGATGCGTTCGGTCGGCTTCTCGACAGGGTCTACCTGACTGGACCCGTGCCCCCACCCGCCACGATTACGCTCGAACTCGAACTCCCGGTACCCGTACAGCCTCGCGAGGTTCGACCCTCCCTTACCAAGGGACTGACGCATCGGTACAGACAGGCTCTCGAACGGCAGGTTCAGATTCTGGACCACGTCGATGAGACATGAAGGAGACTTCAAGACCTCCCGCATCGCGTCCGGGCTTGGCGTCTTGTCCACCCACCTGACGATACCGGAGGCCACCCCTGGAGAGAGGCGGAGGATGGTGCGACGAAGCGCAGGTTCCACCGTCAAGAGTTCCTTGAATCGCGGCAAGAAGCTCGCCCACCGAGACCCCTGGTTCCTCGTGTCAAGGGCCTGCTCCATGACGCTCCGGCGCACCCACATGGAGCGACGAGACCGATCAACCAACAACGCCGGATAGGACACGAGCAGATGGCTCACCGCCTCGCCAAAAGCCTCGGTGGACACTTGGTTGTCGAGCGCCTCCAGCGCGTCGAGCACCATGTAGTCCGGCTCGACCGGCCAGCTCTCGGATGGCGGAAGCGTCGCGTAGTGCGCCAGGATGTAGGCGGTGGTCCAGTTCACCCCGGGCTGGCCCCGCCAGGCGCGCGGGTAGCTCCTCGCCCATGGCAGGCCAGGGAGCTCAGCCGATACCTGCTGGAGCGAGGCGTCCGCCCCACGGAGCACCCCCTCCCTCGTCACGGGATGCCAGCCAAGATCCAGGTCCTCCGCGTAGTTGTAGGCCATGTACGGGAGCACGCTCGCCGCCTCGCGCCCGGCATCTGTCGGCCCACCCGCGATGGAGACGTCCCAGAGGTAGGCCACGCGGGAGTCCTCGTAGGCCTTGGCCCGGAGCTCGGGGTCGTCCTTCGTGGCCTCCACCGCGAGGCTCGCCTCTTCCACGTCCAGCTCTCGCGCGATGGCCTTTAGCATCTTCCCCGCCGCCAAACCCAGGCTCTGGGTGCCGTACAGGAACGCCGACCACGGCGTCTCGAGGCACCGCCGCCGGAGACGCTCGGTGTTCTGCCATACGGGATGGATCTGGGCGTACTCGAACACCACGTGAGGCGGAGACAAGGCGAAGATATCGTCTTCGAAGCTGGACTCAATCCCCTGCCATCGGTGCAGGTACTTGAGCGCATTCTCCAGGTCACCCAGCACTCCCAGGTAGGTGACGAGGGTGGGACCCTTGTCCACCTGCTCGGCATACTGACTCGCCTGCCTAGAGGTAGCGCTCGCCGCCTTACGGGTCTCCTCGGTAGGGCCCTTGTCGATGCCGACCGCATACTCGATCGCCCGGGAGGGGCTGGCGCACGCCCCGACACGGGTCACCTGGTGGGGCCCCTTGTCGATGTTCTGCGCGTAGAGGATCGCGGCGTACGCGTCAGCGCTCGCGGCTTTCCTGGTGTCGTCCCTCGGTCCCTCCTTCTGGGCCACCTTGTAGGCGAGTGTGGGCACCGTGAGCACCTGGTCCCAGGTGGGATGTCCACGCCGCGCGTAGAGGAGAAGGTACTCGAGCTGAAGGTGCTCCGGGAGATACTTCAGATAGGGTCCGAGCAGCTCGAAGACGTAGACCTTGTAGGCCGGGTGGATGGGAGAGTTCTTGGGACCGTACACCTGGCGGACCTGCTGCACGACGCCGTGTCGCACGATGACCTCGATGGTCGCCACCGGGTAGCCGTCGGGGATACGGAGGCTCCAGATCCACGTGGTCCACGCCAGGACGGCCTCCCAGTAGGCGTTGCCGTGCCCACCGCGGCCCACACAGTGGTCCATGACCCGGCTCTCGTCCTCCAGCTGCTCCAGGCTCTCCTCCAGCTGCTCGACACGGACACCGTTCGGCCAGCGCTTCACCACCCGCCCCGCGAGCGGAGCCCAGCTCTGGGCGCGTAGGTTGCGAACCCGTCCCGCCCAAGCGCTCCACACCTCCTCGTTGATCCCGGTTCCACCGTGCCAGACCGTGGCCGCGTTCACCGCCCCGGTGAGCGAAAGGGAGAGGACACGTACCGGAGCCGCCTGGTCGTTCATCACCCAGTCCGACAGGTAGACGAGGTCAGGCCAGGGCCCCTCCTCCCCTTCGGCGAAACACTGGAAGAGCCAGGGCGCCAAAACCGCGGCACGAGGCCCCTCGAGCAGCTGGGCCTCCACCAGGGCCTGTACCCGGCTCTCCACGTCCGAAGTCCAGCGCTCTACCTCCTTGGCCACCAGCAGGAGTGGCAGGGGGAGCAAGTCCACCGACGTGGTCCTCGCCCAGAGGGAGACCCGCTCCAGCGTGGGGACGAGGCGCACCTCCACCGGCTCCGCGTGTACCACCCGCGCCAACCAGGGGAGCGTAGCGCGGACGCCTACGGTGAGCCCATCGTCGGTGACCGGGATGTTCTGGAAGCGCAGGACGGCCACCACCCGCTGCAGCGTCTTCTTCCCGTACTGTGCAGCGATGCCTGTCAGGCGAGACGGAAGCTCTCCTCTCGGCGCCGGCACCGCCAACCGACTGGCCAGCTCCTGGAGTCGCCGATGGGTCTCCCGCGGAGTCTCCGAGGCGGTGAGCGCGGTGATGAGGGCCGGGAAGAGGGGCACGGTGCACACCTAACAAGAACAGCCGCATCTACATGGAGGACTTTGTGCTACCTGCAGTAGCAAGTTGATCTGTTTCGTGATAGGATAGGGGCTCTTCCGCTTCGAGGTCCCATGTCCTCTCTCCCCACTCCAGGTGAACGCTGGCAGACCCCGGACGGGGTCCACTGGACGGTAAAGAACGTCACCGGCGCCTTCATCGGACTCCTCTCCGACAAAGGACCCTACCAGCGCGTCTATGCCAACCAGTGGCCAGGGTCCTGGATGTTGGTCCCTGGAGAGTCAGAAGGGGAGAAAGACCCTCCCATCCGCGCGCTCCTCGTTGGCGGCGACACTGGAGAGTCCTTCCTGCGGATCAGGGACCTCGCCGTCGAGCTGAACGTCCTCATCGACGACCACGTGGACGGCAGGAAGAGCCCAACCAGGATGCAAATCCGCACCGGGATAGACCTCGTCGTCATCCTGACCAGCCACATGAGCCATGGGCTCTACCAGAACGCCAAGAAACAGGCAGCCTCCAGTGGCATCCCAGTCGTCCACGCCAAGTACAACGGGTTCAAGGAGGATCTCCGAAATGAGTTGACCAGGGTGAACCCAGCGCTCCGGACCCGGCTCACCAAGAGCGAACGAATGGGGGCTGTCCTCTCCCGGCGGAACGAACCGTGGTGGTCCTGGGACGATCATGGAGAAGTCTGGGAGCTCATGACGGTGGAAGACTTCGCGCCACCGTCCGCGGATGTCTCGGGAGGGGACATGGACGGGGTGGTCTCCGGAGCCCTGGTCCTGGGCGTGCTGGGGATCCTCGCCCGGACCGCGTGATGGACGTCGATCCCATCGCCTACCTGTTCCACGCCAGCCTCGCATCGGAAGCCAAAGGCTGTGAAGCCTGCAGCCTACGGACAGGCAGGACGAACGTCGTCTTTGGCAAGGGGCCGGTACCAGCCACGATGATGGCCATCGGTGAGGGGCCCGGCGGGGATGAGGACCGGACCGGAGAGCCCTTCGTCGGTCCGGCCGGAGTGGTCCTCGACACGATGTTCTCCTCCATGGGCCTTCGTCGAGACGAAGTCTACGTGACGAACCTCGTGAAGTGCCGCCCCCCGAAGAACCGCGCTCCGCTCACCGAAGAGGTGGACGCCTGCACCCACCGCTGGCTCCTTCGTCAGGTGGAGGAGATCGTGAAACCAGAGGTCATCCTCGCGCTGGGGAGCTCGGCCACTCGGTTCTTCTTCGGGGAGGCCATCAGCAACGTCCACGGCACCTGGACGACGTGGAGAGACCGGCCGGTGTTCGCGCTCCACCACCCGGCGCACTTCATCTGGACAGAGAGCCAGGGAGCAGAGGTCGCAGAACGAGCCAGGGCCCAGACTCGTCGCGACCTGGGGACGCTACGCGATGCGCTTCGCGCGAGAGCCCTTGCGACGCCGACGGGGAGGCCCGACGAAGATCGCGGCCGCGACCCCCACTCCGACCAGCGCGATGAGACCAAGGCCGCCTCCATCACTGCCGCCTGTCGACGATGAAAGGGAGGGCCTCGACGGAGTGGACGAGGAGACTGTCCGCCGTGCACCCCCCTCCGCCCTGGCCGCCGACAACAACATCTGGGCCTCGGCCTGACGCCGACGTGAGAGCCCGCCCATCTCCTTCCCGCCGGACGTGACCGCCCCTCCGGCCAACGCTGCTGCGGCGGCTCCGGTGTCACCACCGTTCAACGCATCGGTGGCTCCATGGACGGAGCGAGCGTTGGGACCGGTGTTGAACGCCGAGACGACCACCGCGTCGAAGACGCCCTGGGGTACGGTCCGGGTGAGCTGCCTGGCCACCGCCTTGGCGATCCACGCGACATCGCTCTGGAGCAGCGCCTCGGCCTGCTCCTTCGAGAAGACCTTCCCGCCCTTGCGGTAGGCCGCGTACTTCTGGACCTGCTCGTCCGTCTGGAGGGAGTGGCCGTACCCGATGGTAGGCGTGCCTCCTCCATCGTCGTAGACATGGTCTACGTACTTCTCCCAGTCCCGCAGGAAGGCGAAGACCGCCGGAGAAGCGCGCATCGCAACCGCGCCGTAGGTGTCAGGGGCAGGAGTGCAGAAACCCATGGACAAAAAGTAGCACGTCCACGCGGTAGGCGTTGCCACTGAGGGTAGAACCGGATAGGTGGACCTCACCTCCACAAGGCGTCATGACCAAAGACTCCACGTCGTCCCCGGCTGACATCCCTCCCCCCAAGGGCCCACTCCTGGCGTTCCCTCGACTCCCGCTCCTCGAATACGCCCGCGACCTCTTCGAGGCCTTCCCCAAGGGAAAGTTTCGTGTTCACGGACACTTGACCATGGGCGGGTACATCCTGACGCGTGAGGGGAGCTACCAGCTCCTGACTGGGAGCGCGCCTCCCGGTAAGGCCAGGGTCGATGACTGGGACTACCTCCCCGACGTCACCCATCCCGGCACCTGGGCCATGGTCCTGGCTCACCTCGCCGACCTCCTACTCGGACCCGAGAAGGACGGAGAAGAAGGCGCCATGGGGGTTCTGCTCGCTTACCCGTCCAAAGCTGGATGGTCGCTCCAGCGCCGGCACCGCGTTGGATATTTTGGCAGCGGAGAATCAGACCTACTCCGCGCCGTCCTGCACACGATCTCCGATCGGGTGGAGGCCGAGTCGGTACGGCTGCTCAAGGAGCAGGAGCGCGTCGTCATACTCGCCGCCCTCCAGGCCTTCCTCTCGGAAGAAGGGCCACTCAACGTGCCAGGCATCAGTGACGACCGGGTGCGCCGCATCGGGAACCAGCTGTGCGAAGTCCTTGGGGCGAAGTCCGCACAGAAAGACGACGGGCTGCCGGAGTGATCATCCTGTATACAGGACAAATCCGGATTGAGTGCGATACCACCAAGGAAGCGGTAAACCTCATCGTGGAAGCCAGGGCGAAAGGTGTTCGCGTAGACCAGGAAGACCAGAGGCACGAAGGCCGCGGCAGACCGTCAGTCCTCACCAACGAACAGATTGAGTTGATAGGAACCGACAGCGACGCGGCCCTGGCCAGGAACTGGAACGTATCTACTGCCACCGTGAGAAACGCCAGAATCAAGGCTGGCATCAACACGTACACATGGAAACCACCTGATCCTGACCTGCTCGGAAAGCAGACGGACGAGTCTCTGGCCGTCCAGTGGTGCGTTGGAACCGACAAGGTGAGGACAAGTCGTATCAGTATGGGCGTCAAGTCGTTCGTCCAGCCACCTCCAGCTGACACCACGTCCAACCGTGACAAAATCATCGAGCTGGCTCCTACCGCACCAATGGCAGAAATAGCCAGGGCGGTGGGCGTGTCCAGAGAGCGCGTACGACAGGTGCTCGCTCACGCCAAAGTCAAGTCAGTGCTAAGGTGGCACAGAACAAAGAAACCGTGCCCAGACCCGTCAAGACTGGGGAAGACCTTTGACAAGGACCTCGCCATGGAGTGGGGAGTTTCTGCGCAGATGGTAACGATGTGGAGGAACGAACGAGAAATAGACCAGTTCCAAGTTCCGCATCTCATCGACCACGACCTCGTCCTGTCACTTGTCGCGTCGATGTCAGACCGAAGCGTGGCGGAGAAGGTAGGATGCTCCATCAGCACGGTGATACGCATTCGGGCACAAGCCGGGGTTCCGTCCTACCGTCGCCAGCAGCGGTCCGACAAGGGAAAGGTGGCGGCGCAGACGCGTTGGAGCAAGATCAGGAGAAAAATGGGGAACGATGAACCCAGATGACGATCGAGTCGATGCCTATGCCTCTCAATGAAAACAGTTGCCACCACAGGTAGCACAACTTAGTAGTCCCCCGGAGTCTCCCATGCCACTGTTCAAAGGTTCTCTCACCGTCACCCGCTTCCGGGTGCGGTCCGGCACCATCCCCTTCCCCTGGGAGGACATCGAGAACGCCATCTCCGAGAACGCGTTCCAGCCTGCTGCGTCGATGACCTCCGTCGAGGTCAGGTCAGGTTGGAGCGACATCTTCGACCCGCTCTCCACCGACTTCACCAGACGAGACGCCTGGGCCTTCAACAACTACGTCGCCCTTGGCGTCAGGGTCGAGCAGAAGAAGGTCCCCGGCAAGCTGTTCACCGCCACCCTGCGGCGACGTATCTCCGCGTGGTGCCGCGAGCATCAGCGAGAGCGCTGCCCTGCGACCGTCCGCGAGGAGATCCGCGAGGGGCTGCGCGAGGAGATGCTCCGCCATGTCCTCCCCACCTTGAAGCATCACGAAGTGCTCTGGAGCATGAACGAAGGCCATGTGCTCGTCCTTGGCACCTCCGTCGACCTCCTCGACCGCGTCAGGAAGCTCATCCACCGGACCTTCGCCACCATCACCCCCGATGGCCCACTGGAGTGGCTACCCGCTTCCCAGGCACGAGCACTGCTCGACATCGGAGCGACCAGCTTCCAGGCAGACGCTTCCGACACCACGCCGGACAGCCTCGCCAGAGACCACGAAGACGACGATGTCCTTGAGGAAGAAGAGACCCTGCTCCCCCCACCGGTGCTCGCAGACTTCCTGACCTGGCTCTGGTACGTGACCGAAGAGAACGACGGAAGGGTCGATATCGGAGACAAGTCCGTCCAGATCTGGGTGGACGAACGGCTCGTCTTCCGGGACACCGGAGAAACTTCCTCGAGCGTCTCCATCTGCACCTCCGACCCGAGTCGTGCCAGAGAAGCCAAGATCGCCCTCCTCTCAGGTAGGGTGCCGAAAGAGATGCGCCTGGAGATACGGATCGAAGACCGCTCCTACAACGCCACCCTCCACGGACACGACCTCGCGCTCTCCACCGCGAAGCTCCCTGGGCTCGTGAAGGGTGGTGACCCCGCCGAGATCCTCTACGAACGGATGTTCCTGTACGAGGAGCTCCACTGGGTGCTCACCGCGTTGTTCCGCCAGTTCTCCGAGCTCCGCACGTCGAGCGCATGGTGGAACACCGCTGTCCCGGCGATGAGGGCGTGGGTGAAAGAAGGCTCCAAACCTGATCCCGTCTCGTGAGCAACCTTCAGTGACGAGATAGGTTCCCCCATGGACTTCCCTCCCGTACCTCCAACGGAAGACGACCTGGTCGAGCCGGAGGCCATCCCATCGTCTCGCCCCTGCCTCTCCTGTCTGGCGTGGAGTCGAGTGGAGATGCCGGTGGAGGAATCCCTCGAGTCCCTCTACGCTGCCGCCGACGCCATGGGAAAGGTCCTCCTGCTCATCTCGTGCCAGAAACACGGCGGACACGCCACGATCGGAGGGACGGTCGCACAGGTGGTCAGGTGCCTGACCTGCGAGGAGGAATCGGTGCTCCTCGAGCTCGAGCCTGGGCAGTATCTCGACTGGAACGCTGACCGAGCTTTCGCCCAGACCTGCTCCACCGAGGAGCAGTGACATGATCTTCTCCGCCGCCTTCTTCCTGCTCCTGGCCCTCGCCGCAGAAGCTGGGAGCCCACAGGAGGAGGACCTGCGAACCCTGCTCGTGCGCCTCTATGGAGACCCACTCTCTCGTCAGGGGAGACGAGTCGTAGGGCACCTTCGTGGAGTTCTCGCCGCGACGCTCGGTGAGCGGGTCCTGAAGGACAAGTGGCGCGATCTCCTGCCTGACCCTGGCCTCCACACGAAGTTCGCTCCGCTCCTGCCCTGGCTCCTACCGCTCCTTGACACTCCTGATCGACCAGAAGCCTCTCATCCCGGAGTTGACATCGCCCTCGACCTGAACCGGGTGTGGGACTGGTGGAACGCCAACCAGCGACCAGCCCTCGACGGCAGGACCTGGCGCAGCGTCGCAACCAAGGCCGATCACTGGCACCAGGAGCACCTCGGCACCCTGGGCTACCGAACCCCGGTCCCCGACGGGGTGCCCTTCATCGCCTGGGAAGACGGCGCCCACCTCGACCGGGTCGAAACCCCCGCCGGGTTCGACCTCGAGGGGATTGGGATGGGGCACTGTCTCCGTCGGACTCTCCACTACTGGAACGACTTCGAGCGCGGGGACATCCTCATCGTGAGCTACCGGGACCATCACGGGGTCCCCCAGGCGACAATCGAGGTGAACATCACCGACCCCAGGCAGCCGGTCATCATCCAGCTCCAAGGACCCCACAACGGAGAGATATCAGACCGGCTCGTCCAGAGCCGCCTTGCCTGGTGGCTGGTGGAAGAGCTCGGCCTCGTGGCGGACCCGACCCAGCCAGGGCAGGGCAACGCCTACAAGACCAGGCCTACCGGGACGAACCAGATAGACACGTTCTGGGCGGCCAGGATAGGGCTGACTCCACCGCGACAAGTCCAGCAAAGAGCAAGTAGAGTCCAGGAAGACGCCAGTATGGCGGTACGAGATGCGGCCTACGGGCTGGACCAGATGCTGCACCGTGGAATCACGGAGACGAGCGCCCTCGCTCACGCCTGGCGCTCCACCATGTGGTTCTTGATGGGACTTCATCAGGAACACCAGGGAATCAGCCCACCGACGACAAGATTGACGCCATGGGACAGGTATGGGCCTGAAAACGGCAAGTTCATCACAAATCTGGAGTCACCACGAGGCCAGGTGGTCTTCGCGCTCAAGGCAGACCTGCCTCGGCACATGGTCGTCTGGACCGTGCACCGCGGGGAGACGCTCCTGGCTGAAGACACCAATCCGTACGACGCACTCTTGCGGGCCGGCCTGTTCACGGCAGTAGGCCCCAAGGCAGAGACCACGGTTGATCTGCCCGCGGTTCTACACCGCGGAAGACAGGGGGTGCTACGGCTGATGACCAGGGAACAGGCTCTGGCTCCGTATCGGGCCGACTAGAACTGGAAGCCGAACAAGGAGCGACGAGGGGTCGTCTGGGCACGCCGCATCCTGCCCATCGCTTCGACCCCAGCCGGCTCCGGAACCGGGGCAGGGGTGAACTGCTCCGGAATCTGCCGCGGTACGCGACCATCAGCAGCCCGACCCGAGGGAAGGTCCTCGACTTCGCCTGGGATCACCGGCATCGACGCCGGCGAGGACAGCGCCGTCAGGACGATCTCCACATTCGCCACCTGGTCGTCGGGCGCCTTCCCTTGGCCTTGGGTGTAGGCCACGTCGAGGTTCCAGGCAGTGCCAGCCTTCATCGCCCTGAAAATGACGTGTCGACCCTCTCCGCCGGTCAGGTCAGCCAGCACGAAGGCCCGGTAGAGGCCACTCTTCAGCATGGTCTGCCAGGAGAGCAGGTCCAGGTCGAACAGGATCCCCACGTCCTGCAGGGCACCTTCGGAGAGCAGCTCCACCGCCTCGAGCGAGGCGTCGCCGTCGCTCTTCCACACCGTTCTGATGAGGATGGGGAGGTTCATGGTCTTCCTCGCCTCCACCTCGGAGGCGACGGAGCCGGCGCCCAGGGCCGCAGAAGCAAGGAGGACGAGCAGGGAGACTGGGTCCATGTGAGCTCGGGAGGAGAGTTCCGCTAACGTACCACGGCAAGCCCTGGCAAGCGCTACGGCACACGCGGGGAGAAGGCGAGACAGACCGTCCTCCCGACCCGGTCCCGCGAAGTCGAGACGACCGGTCGCCGGTAGGACACCCTTGCCCCGTTCCAAGAGAGGGCCACTTCAACGAGGCCGGTTCCGCCACCCCATGGCGAGACGAAGTCAACTTGAAAAAGCGCCTCGGTGCCACGGATGAGGGTCACCGCTCCTACGCTGGCCAGAGAGACGTCCTGTCCGTCCAGTCGTAGTCCGAGAACCTCGAAGTGAGCCCCATAGTCCAGGCCATCGTCAGGAGGAGCAGCTTCTCGACCAGCCTCCGATCGAGAGGTAGAGCGCCCATCACGAAGGTCTCGCAACACCGCCTCGTACGCCTGGCCAAGCCGCACGAAACTGGCGTGAGACCCGCCTGAGTCAGGGTGATGAACCTTTGCCAGCTGACGGTACATGCGATGAGAGGCTTCGACCGTCTTCGGGCTACCCAGGAGACAGTAGGCTTCGGCCAGCGACATCCTGATGGTCTATCCGGAGAGGACAGAGCAGCAAGGCCACCACGTGCTCCAAGGGAGCTTCCTGGTCAACATAGGCGAGGTCCGGAAACCGGACCCTGGCCCAGACCCAGAAGTGGCCCTCGTCCTGGAATCGAAGTGGTCGCCTGTCTTCCGGGACCTCGCTGGGGCCAAGGTATACCTCCACGACCAACTCCCCTGTCGGGGTCAGGTACAGAACGTGGACCCACGCCTGATGGTCCACCGTGACATACCGGCCACCTACTTCCACGAACACCACCCTTCAGAGAAGGACGGGGGCACGAGCTTCCGCCCGCACCCCCGCCAGGAACAGAGGTCTGACGGTCTCGTCAGAACGGAACCTCGGTGTTCCCGGGGAGGCCAGTCGAGGCCTTGCCGTTCATCGCCGCACCCTCCGCGCCCGCCCCCGCCGGCTGCTTGCGTACGAGCGACGCCCGACGCGCGGCGAGCTGCTCCTCGCTCCACGCCTCGTACCAGGACTCGGACTCGGTGTAGGCCGCCTGGTGCGCGGTCAGCAGGATGTTCCCGACGAAGGCCTTCCGCACGAAAGCCTCGTCCACCGCCTTGGGCTCGTTCACCCAGACCGGCATCGAGATCTTGGACTTCTCCTTCTCGCCGACCTCGGTGTGAACCGGAACCCCCTTGTCATCGCGCTGACCGCCGACGGTCAGGTAGAACGCGCAGAGCGGGTAGTTCGTCTTGCGGTTCTGCTTGCGCGCGAGGCGCGTCGCCACGGTCGGGACCATCTGGCCGAAGGAGGGGATGACGCCACGATCCTTGCCCTGGCCAGCCATGCCCTTCGCCGCGAACCCGCGGAAGGTGAGACAGAGCGGCTCGTCGAGCCCCTTCATCATCACGAGGACGTGGAGCTGCCCACGAGGCTTGCCCATCTCGCACGCGGAGTCGTACTCGGCCTGGGCGAAGCGCTGCGCCAGGCCCTTGTCGGGGGCGACCACCCAGCTCTTGCGGAGCCGGAGGACCGACAACGAGAGGTCTCGCGTGGCGAACCCTTCGATCTCCTCGCCCTCCTTCGTGACGAGCGTGTAGGGGGTGAAGCCGGGAGGGACGACGCCCTGCTCGGTGGAGATGAAGAACCCGCCGGTGTACGCGATGCCGCCCTCCTTCTTCTTGTCCGGGGTTCCGTTGACCCACTGGACGATCGGGAACTGGGCGCCGTACTGGCGATCTTCGATGGTGACGTCGGCGGAGAGGAAATCATCGTCGGCGATGCTGGGGGCGGGGTTGGCCCCGTCCTGGTTCAGGAGGGTCGAATCGAGATCGGACATGGTGAAACACTCCAGGGAAGCCGTCGCAGGACCGGCTGGTAGAACCTGACGGGAGCCGTCAGGGAGACGAGAAAAAAGAGGCTGACCACCGAAGGAAGGCAGCAGCGAGCGGTACCGGGACCAGACCGAGGAGCAGCTCCCAGGAGAGTTCCTGGTCAGGCGGGTAGCCGAGCAGGATCTGGAGGTCAGCGACAGAGAGCATCCGCCATGGATCGCCGGGCGAAGAGGGGGCGACCAGCAGGCCCTCGAGCCTCGCGTCTCCTACCGAGACCCACATCGGCGCCCTGGGGAGAGGCGTGCAGAAGCCAGGCTGGAGATAGAGTGGTCCCTGGCCGCGGTGAGCATCGAGGACGATACGCGCCACGTCTGCGTTGTCCGCCGGGACTGGAGCCCCGAGCCCAGCAAGCACGACAGTGTCCCACAACCTGGGGGCCTTGGTCGGGCCCACCAACGCGGCCGGCCCGTGGGTGCGCTTCGGAGGGGGAGGTGTACCCTCCCGAGTCCAGCCCTGGCCCGCC
>ERZ1292623.312-Hain-H51-01um-R1-312-length-54126-cov-11_pt1 | contig 16158 bp, 17 predicted proteins | sample MGYA00564398_ERZ1292623 | MGnify/ENA primary metagenome ERZ1292623 (study PRJEB36523, sample SAMEA6512633) | groundwater metagenome | collected 2019-01-07 | study: AquaDiva: Metagenomics assemblies of 32 groundwater samples | reverse complement strand
TGTCCGCCCACCAGGACTCGAACCTGGGACCCACTCCTTAAAAGGGAGCTGCTCTACCAACTGAGCTATGGGCGGATTTCCCGCACTGTACCACATGTTTTTACTTTTACAGCGGCATGTCAAATGCGAATGCCCCGGCGCCAGTTACCAGGAGGGATGTGCACATGGCGAGTACAAGCCACGCCGTGCTCGACGCGTAGGGGCGTATTGCAGGGCGAGCAAGCCATATAATACTCAAAAATATTCCCAAAAAAGCACCGGCTTGCAGGTAGAATCCTGCTGCCAAAGAAAGTGCTGTGAGAGTTTCGACAGAAGATAAGAAATATAAACGAGAGCCAGTTTTTATATGTACATGCTCATAAGCCGCAAGTGCAAACACCACAGCAACGCTGACGCGAATCAAAAAAGCTCCAACCGGCGCGAGATAAAGCAATTCCGGGAATAGGGTGAATGGCATGGGCACACTGTACCATGCGTGATAGGGTGCATTCGTGGTATCCAGAAAAGAAATTGCGCTCGTGCTTCACAATATACGAAGCGCTCACAATGTAGGATCGCTTTTTCGTACTGCCGACGCTGCTGGCGTTTCTAAAATTGTTATTAGTGGGTACACACCCGCTCCTCTTGATGAATTTAAACGCACGCAAAAAGATATTGCAAAAACAGCACTTGGTGCTGAACAAACGGTTGCATGGGAACTGTCTCGCGGGAACATAACAAAGCTTCTGAAGGTATTAAAAAAAGAAGACTGGTGGGTGGTTGGGGTAGAGCAAGACTCTCGTGCTGTTGATTTCAAAAAATATAAACCCACTAAAGAAAAATACGCCATCATTTTAGGTAATGAAGTTCGTGGTCTTTCAAAACAGGTTCGCGATTCGTGTGACGACCTTGTTGAAATTCCGATGCGAGGAAAAAAAGAGTCTCTGAATGTGTCGGTGGCTGGCGGTGTGGTGTTGTACGGAATATTTGGTGGTAATTAGCTAGTACCGCCAGACATCAACGGTGCGTCCCTCGCGGTCAAGGAGGCGAATAGTACCCGAACCTTCCCAAAGAAGTGCTGGTTGACCAAGGTAAATGCGCCAGCGCGGGCTTAAAAACGAAGGGCGCCAACGGTTGCGCGCCACACATCCGTTGTAGGTAAGTTCGTTCCGCACAAACGAGTAACATGCAGATGAGACAGGAGAAGGAGGGACGCCGATAAAGAAACTACAACGAGGTATTGTTTCCACAAATGCCCGGCACGACTCATCTGCAAAATACTCAGTGCCCAACTCTGCGAGTGGATTCGGACATCGCTCTTCAATCGAAGGGATGAATGTCTGAAATTGCGAGAGGTGTCCGGTGCATGTGTTTTCGCGGAACGAGGTACCCACTGGCGAGACGCCGGTGGTGATAACCGCTTCGGCCCCCCGTTCGAGAGTTATGTCTCCGAATGTGGGGATGGTACCCATCTCAAAAATACGAGTACCTACAGGCAGGCGCACACGGGCACCATCAGTCGTTCTTTGAAGCGACCAGCCGGTTACATCAATAGGAGCAGTAGCTTCGTAGTCGACACCAATAACCACATATTCTTGACCTGCTTGGAGAGCAGATGTTTGCGCATCTAAAATATGAACATGTTCTCGGTGGGGAGATAACTCACCTAACACACGCGCCTCAGAAAGCTTTGTGCGCATCTCGTCGTACGAACGCTCTAGGGAAAGTAGTTCTTCGGCAACATCAAGATTTTCACTACTTGCTTCTTCGGTGTCGCTCCAGGTGTAGTTGCTCACTTCGTCAGGAAGGTCAGGTGTCGCGGGAAAAGGGAAAGGAAGCCCGGTTGTGGTCGTGGTCGATTTGTTAGGTGTGCTTGTGGCAAACAGCGGGGTGAAGGGGTTGTTGAAGAACTCTGTGCGTCTTGCGATTTCCGCACCCGAGCCACTCAGGCGAAACCCGAGTGCTGCAATGAGAAATATAAGAATGAAAACAATCAGTAATTTCTGGAGCATGTATCTAGTATATGCCACTACGGAGTGGTCATAAATCGTTTTCCGTCGACAACAGCTCGTAATTCCTCGGCAACAACCACGGCGTCGCTCCAAGGGATTGAAGTTCCGCCAGCCCCTCGTATTGAAGGGTCGGTTCCTTTGCCTGTAATGAGAACGGCGTCGCCTGGGTTTGCCCGATGTAGCGCTTCGCGGATAGCCGCGCGCCTATCAAGAATGACGGTGGGGGTGCGCTTCATGCCAGACGCCATAGATTGGAGGATGGACGCAGGGTCTTCGTCGTACGGATCTTCGTTTGTAAGAATCACTTCCGCGCATCGAGTATCAGCAACCTCCCCCATTTTTGGCCGTTTCCAAATATCGCGTCCACCACCAGTGTTTCCCAAAACGCAAATAAGTCGTTTTGGTGCATAGGCATCGTACAGAGCAGAGAGGGAATCTGGCGTATGTGCGTAATCAACTACCGCGCTGAAATCTTGGCCGGCCTTGATCTCTTGTGCACGACCAGGTATTTCGGTTACCTGGTCAATTCCTCGAGCGATAACATCGGCCTGTATCCCAAACGCATGGGCAACAACTGCTGCCGCGACTGCATTGCGTAATGAAAAGTCACCCGGAAGGTGTACTAAGATCTTCTTGTTGTTAAATGTAAATGTCCCTCCATTTGAATCGGCGTGATAAGGCGTTACCTGGGCAAGTGAAAAAGGGGCTGGCATGTCCACAGGAAGGGAAAGAAATTGGGCGCCAAAAGCGTCTTCAGCATTCGCTACCATTATGCGTGGGCGTTTTGGTGATCGGACGAGTGCTCGCCCAATATCCATCTTGGCGTTCGCATATGCCTCAAAAGATCCATGTGACTCAATGTGCTCGGGCGAGAGGTTGGTGAATACAAGAGCATCGATATCAATAAAGCGATGGCGATGTTGTCGTGCGCCCTCGGATGTCATTTCCATAACAAGCACCTGACATCCTGCGTCTGCAGCCTTCGCAATAAACATTTGCAAGGTAAAGCGCCCGGGCATGCTCATGCGGCGTGTGTTTTGTTTTGAGTCCGGCCCCACCTTCATACGAATCGTATTTGATAACGCTGTTGTGTAGCCAGCTGCTTCAAAAATTGCGTTGATAAATTCTGTAGTGCTTGTTTTTCCCTTGGTGCCTGTAACACCGATAACAATCAAGCGCTTGGAAGGGAAGAGGAGAAAGAGAGCGGATACGAACGCAAGGAACCAGTGATAAAAATGTATAACAAATAGCGGGGTGAAAGCTCTGATGTTTTGTTTCAGTTCGTACAACATATTATTTTCTTCCACCAAGCACGCGGAGCGCCTCGCGCAAGCGGCTGTTTTCACCAGTCACGGTTTCAGGGACACACTTAAGCGCCTCGCGCCCTTCCGGTATCGAGTAGCCGAGTGTCGTGAGCGCTTCAAGTGCGCCCGCGTCTCCCTCGGGGGCGTGTGTCAGGATACCCAAACTATCCATCTTATCCTTCAGTTCGATAACAATTTTCTCTGCGGTTTTTTTACCGATACCTGAAAGCGCAGTGAGATACGAAGCCTTGCTGTCGTTTACTGCGGTCACTATTGTTTTGACTCCTGCAAGCGAGAGAATTGAAAGTGCTGACTTTGGGCCAATACCAGAAACAGACAGAAGGAGATGGAATACGGTACGCTCAATTTCAGAAGTGAAGCCATACAAATCAAGTGCATCTTCGCGCACAACAAGATGAGTGAGAAGGGATGTCTTCGTTCCTTCGTGAAGTGATGTGAGGGTGGCGGGCGTTGCGGATACTTTGTACCCAACACCATGCACATCGAGTACTAGTACATTTCCAGAAACAGATACGACCACGCCGGAGAGCTGAGAAATCATGCACTTATGATAGCACCTCAGCTTCTTGGGACAGGGGCTTGTCGTATGGGGGCTTTTAATGTAGGATGCGCGCCATGGCAATCATAGAATCAGCAAAGAAAGCAAACCGACAGGCAATTCGCCGTGGGGTGTATAACGCCCGTCGCGAGCGCGCCTACAAATCGGCTCTCAAGGAATACCGTGCCCTTCTTGTTAAAGGGAGTACTGCCGAGGCGGTAAAAATGGTCCCAACCCTCTTTATGGCGCTCGACAAAGCAGTCAAGCGGGGAGTCATTAAGAAAAACACCGCGTCACGCCTAAAGTCTCGGCTTACCAAATCTCGCTAAAAGAAAACCGCCCCGCTCAGGGGTGGTTTTCTTTTACGGGTATTGAAGACCGGTAGACCCAAACGCGCCCCAGCGAATCACCGAACATTCTTAATCAGTTCGAATACCTTTTCGATTTGTAACGACAAGTCCGCTTTCGAAGTGTCAACAGTAGCCAGAAAATCAAAGTCTGTATTTTCTGCCCCCCTCCTTTCTTTTTGTCGGAAATAGTTTTCTACTGCCTCCTCACCATCCCTGAATAGCCATGTGTGCTTATAGTTTCGTAATTTGTTCAATATAAAACTTTCTGGTGGGTTAATATGGATCCAAAATACTTTCGCACCTACTTTTTCAGCAAGTGCAACAATCATGTCTTTTGTTTTTGGATTTCCACAATCTGCATCAAACGCAAGACTGTGTCCTTGTGTCGCGAGCTCCTCCGAAAGAGGTTTGACTATTTCCATTAACTGATTGTAGTCCCTACCACACTCTTTAAGGATGTGTCTCACCTCGTCACTCGAAATTCGTACGAGAGACAACTTCTCCGACAACGGCTTCATTACAGTGCTTTTACCTGCACCGACTAAACCAACAGAACAGAGAAAAATTTGGTGAGAGGCGCCTTTCCTTCGGAGTGGTAACTTGAGTGCGGCTTTATACCTTTCTCTGATCGAGACAACCTCTTCAAGGGTTAGTTTCATAAACCAATTATGCAAAAATGGCTCTAGTTTGACTTGGTGCCCTCGGCCAGAATCGAACTGACATTACAAGCTCCGCAAGCTTGCGTCCTATCCATTGAACGACGAGGGCAATACCGCGGACTGTACCACACACCTCTGTTTTTTCAAAAACGCAACATTTGTATATAAACAAATACAGGTGTATTTTTTGTTATAGTATGGAATACATGTTGCGGTTAAGGGTTTCTCTTGTCAGTTTTTTATGCACCATGTTTCTTGCACTGAGCGCGCTCTTTCTTGCACTGAACCCAACTTTCGTCGATGCGTGTGGTGCTTCCGACATTGGCACTGTCGAAATAATTCTTGCCCCAGGCGTGACTGCGCAGGCAACGATCAATAATGGCAACGGGCCACTACCTACGCCCGAGCCCACAGGTGGGACCAATCGATCGATTTCACTTTCAAATAACTCACTTGCTCAGGCCGCCACAATCACCTGCACATCAGGGCACCACTACAAGGTCATGATTAACCCCAGTCAGACTCCTGCTGGGGCACGATACAGGTGTCCATCACCTCCTGCGCGGGACGCATATGGAAATACACCAACAAGAATAATTATTTATGTAACCAACCCTGGAGGTGTGGCTGGGATGGCACAGCTAGAATTTCCCATTAACCTCACCGGTGGTTCAGTAACTACATCCTGCGCCGCAGGGGCAAACCTAGGGAACGAGTTAGGAAAAAACGCATTTACTAATGGCACTGCACAAACTCTCCGTCGGACTGGTGGGCCTGGGGTGAACGAAAGACTCGACGCGCTCGCCGCTGCTTATGCTACAAGGAACCCGGCCACAATTCGAGCAGCCGCTTCTGCGGTGGTAAGTGAGGGCCTTTCGGATGTGTACACAGCCTTCAACACTGACTTACCGACAGACCGAACTGCTGCACGAACTGCTCTTACGGACGCACAAAGTCGCCTTCTTGCGTTGCAAAATCTTGCTACCAACGAGCGTATTGACACCGTTCAAAGTGTTCCAGTTTCAGAATATGTGACAGAAGCGCGTGGGCGGATAGCTGCCGACCTTGCGCGATTCTCTGGTGATGTGGCCAGGATAGCTCCCATGCCCATTCCTGGAGACACTGAGGCGGATCGACTTGCTCGAGAAGAAGCTGCGCGCAGGGCTGCTGCGGAAGCGGCGAAAAAGAGACCTCCTGCACCTGTTGCTGTGGCGCCTGCTCCTGCTGCCGATCCAGAAGAAGCTGCTCGTCGTGCTGAGGCCGCGCGAATTGCAGCGGAAGCAGAAAGGCGACGCGTCGCCGCTGCAGCGCGACCAGCTCCAGCACCAGATCCAGGTGGCGCAACACGCCGGGCGCTCGAAGACGAACGGCGGCGTCTGGATGCAGATAGACGCTCTCTCGAAGATGCTCTTGCGCGGGCGCGCATTACACCCACCTACGACACTAGTGGGCGCACCGAACAGTGCCGGGCACTCGAGCAGGCATGTCTTTTGCGACGCGACAGTACTTGTCAACTTTTTGCGCAGCAGTGCAGTGGTTCCACTGCACCTACAAACCAATTCGAACAGTTATTCCAAAATATTCAAAAACTTTTTGGTGGCGCCGCACAAACAGGGACACCTGCACAAAATGCAGCGTGTAACTATTCATATCCAGGTGCACAGTTTATAAATGGTACCTGCAACTGCCCTCAAGGACAGCAGTTTGCAAACGGGTCATGCACAACGGTACAGCCGTGTGCAAAATATCCAGGGACACAGTTGGTGAATAATCAGTGCGCCTGTCCTCAGGGACAAAATTGGACAGGACAACAATGCACAACACCAACTCCTGCTCAGCCTGTGGCTCTAGTGCGCGCTGAACTTACTTGTGCGCCACAAATCATAGATGAGGGCGAGAACCCAGTTGCCGTTTCGTGGGCCTGTCAAAACGCAGACACTAGTCGGGGGGAAGGGTTCAGTACGGCAAATGAACCTTCAGGTGCTACCGAAGTGCCGGCAAAAGCACCGGAGGGTACACAGCTGCTGCGACTTCGACTTGCGTGCAGCAAAGGCGCACAAGGTGCCACTGCGGAATGTGTGGTGGGAATCAATCGTCCGCAAATCATCTCAACAGTTTCACCAACAGAAGTTGAGCGGGGAAGACCGGTTATTATTGGCTGGCTAGGGAAGGGAATGAAGCGTAGTGATGATGCCTGTGAAATACGAAGCGATACCCACCCTGAATTTTCACATAAAGGGCGCATGACTGCGCTGCGCTCACCAGCAATCAATGAGGGCACCACATTCACCATCACCTGTACAACGCTTGGTGGGAATGAAATGACCAAAGAAATCAAAGTGCAGGTAAAGGAGGCACTTCCCCAAGTAATACAATTGTGATATAATGCAAGTAGGTAGAGGAGGAAAAGATGAAGAGAGTGAGAGCCTGGCTATGCAGAATGGTTGCCTCCACGGACTGGGTTTTGTGGGGCTTGGCGATAGGCACAGCATTTTTCATGTTGTTTGTGTTGCCCACAGTGGCCCGTGCATGGCAAGAGCAAGCAATAGACATCCGTGCTTATGTCGCTCCAAAATGCGAACCGCTCGTGGGCGTCCCCACCTTCAATCGCTTGACAGCCAAGTTCTGTCGCACCCATGAGTGCTGGGTAGGGACGCATGGTGTGCTTGCACCTCAAAACTTTGAAGAAGGCGCGCGCGTGTGTCTGGTCGAAGGTGGAGGTGAAACAGTTCGCGTGTACACCAAGAATCCCGAGAGGGAAGCGCAGTTGAGGAAATGACGAGAGTGGCCCCGCAATGATGGAATCTCATCACTGCGGGGCCACATTGTTTGTTGTGCACACGCACATAATTTTTTAAACGAACAACGCGATACAATAACCACATGTCCTGTACTTCGCGCGACACTTCTTTTTTTGTGTGGCTGGGGGCGCTGTGTGGGGTTCTTCTCCTTGTGGGTCAATCAAGTAACGCGCAGTCGTTTCGACAGTCTGAAATCGAAAGCATGAAAAAACTTGAACTGTACGAAAGAAACCAAGTAAGTGTTAATGCGCAGACAGGGGATCCAAAAACTAAAACGATGCCTCCTCCGGATTGCAAACAAAATGCAGGAGATACCGCCGACAAAAGGCCCGCGTGCAAGTCGCTACCATGTGGTTATGTCGAATTTGCCATGGCCGACGGTAGTACAAGGCGCTGTGCAAAACCGCCAGGACCGGGCGACATTTGCACAGCTTCCGGTGCGTCCGATTGTAGTACCACCGACTTAAGAGAATTGCGTGATGTGGTGGGGAGTGTCTATCATCCTGGAGACGGTACTTCGGTCAATGTGCCGCCCGACCTTACCCGACGACTCAATAGTGGTGACGCAACTATCGCCGACGCATTTCTTACTCCAAATCAAGTGCAGGCCGAACGCGATGCGCAGGCATATTTCGAAGAGGCGATGAAAGATCCGGAATTTGCCGCTGAGGTTGATCGAAGATTGAGAGAGGCATACGGCACCTCAGACAGAGAGGCGATATTCTCACAAAGGTTTGAAGAAGAGGCACTGAGAGATCCGCGGCCCATAGTAACTACGGGGAGCTTTGGCGACTATGCTGAATTTGATCGCCTGACCCCCGGGGACCAGGAAAGGTTTTTTGATTTTTTACGCGACAACCTCGTGTTTTCTTTTGATGTAGGGAATCTGTTTGGACCCGGCGGGTATGATCCGGGCACCAGTGCGTTTCCAGGTGGATTTTATCAGGAAGCGCGTGTGGCGGCGGGACTCACTGGTTATGGTGGTTATCAACCTGGGGCAGGGTTGTCGGGGGTTGTCTCTAGTGGCCCACTGGTTGCAGGGGATGCACGCGGATTTGCCCCAGCGTTCCAAGGCGCCTCGCCCGCGCTGAATGGGCTTGGTACTCAACCCATGGGGCTCGCAGGGATTGTTCTCGCTGACCCACCTCGACTCGAGGATATAATCAATGGGCGAAGTGGCAACGGAGGTCCATTTCTCTTTCCTCCCGAAAGCGATATAAAAAAAGTGCTCCCATTTTTTGCGCCAGTTTTATCTGAAGGTGTGGCTGAACCAATACGAAATGTGCCCTTTGTGTTCGGGCGCACTGCCGGAGACGACCTAACTCTTTTAGTGTCGGATGGTCAAGAGTTTTCGTTTAACCCAACGCCTGGTATTACCGTCACAGGACTCACACCCGAAGGACTTCAGACAGGAGCGTTTACTGGTTTTGTTACAGAAAGAAATACCCCTAGTTTTGCCGAGTGGACACTCGGTCCACCCACAGAAGCTATTGTGAGTAACTACTATCGAGATATCCAAGAAGGCAACCCTCTTGCCACATGGCGTGCAGTGTACCTCTTGGGTCTCCAGGAAGGACCGCGCGACCGGGAGTTTGGCGAAGCTTTCGGTCTTCCAGGGGTGATTGTTCCATCAGACAGTCCGGTGATGTTTCCACGGATTCCTGTGGCGGGAATAGATACTGGAGCCACAACAGAACAACCTGTGTGGCTCGCTCGTTTGGCAGACATTACTTCACCTGATCGCGTGGTGGGTATTCCTACAGTGCCCCGGGCACAAGTTGTCACTGCACCATTTTTTAATACACAACAACAATCCGCATCAGGATTTTTCTCGCGCATGACAGCTACCATTTCGAATACATGGCAGGCAACAACAGGATTTGCTAGTAGCGCATGGAATGGTTTCATCAATTTCTTCCGACCTGTAGTAACTCTCTAGAGATATGAGGTCACTCTGGGTCTTTATCGTTGTGGCGGTTCTCTTGGTTCAAGTTGGCTTTTCGGCATATGCCGCTGTTGAGCCGCCGGCGCCGACTGATGTTGTTGAAGCACCAGGCGATGCTCCAGTCGGTGGCGGTCCCAAGCCTTCTGGAGGTACAAAAAAATCAGTAACCGGCACCGACAGTACAGGGGCAAGCGTGGATACAATTAGCCCAGGTGGACAACAAATTACTTCACGGGGGTGTACGGTGAGTGAGCTTGCGGTCGCAACCGAAGAACAGCGACGAATATGCGAAGCGCGCCGCGGTATGGTGGTGGGGCGCACGCCAGACGGTGGAACTTTTACCTGCGATAAGGTTGCAAGGGCATGTGATGTAAAACATCTCAAAGCCGCCGCAGAACAAGGGACACTGATTCTTATTAAGGATGGGCAGGTGGTCCCATTGTTACTCCAAGATATTCAAACACCGGAAGGAACTTATCGTGGGACCGACGAAATATTTAATCTTTCGTTCGCTGACCCCACGCCTGAAAGACTCTCACCACTGCAACAGCAGGCATACGGTGTGTTTTTGCAAGACATTTCTATTGCTGCCGCACTGCCAACGCCTGTGGCCGGTGTGACTGTCGAGACAAATGGTCTACCCGAGGACACAATGGTTGTCTTGCGAGAAAATAGGGCAACTCTCGCCGAAGCAGTGCGTAATCCGAATGTGGTTCGAATTCTCCCTCCAGTAGAACCCCTTGCCCCAGTAGAACCGCGAGGAGGCACTACATTTACAGCAACGACATTCGGTGAAGCACCACCGGATGAACGAAGTTTTGCTACGCGTGTGCACGATTGGTTTTTTCCACCCGTTGCCGCGGAGCCCGCTCGCCCAGATGTGGCGGCAGAAGCGGGGGTTCCGCCACCACCTGCCACACCGCGTCGTGGGCCACTTTCTTTTCTCGACTATGCGCGTGGCGCTGGGGGAGAACCGCCGCCTGCAGTTGTAACCACAGACAAACCGTTTACCCAACGGCTTGTAAATGATGACCCGGATGCTCAACCTGCTGTTGCGGTTGCTGTCACTAATCCAAAGCTGCAAGATCGTCTGCTGCCAACAGGTGAAGATTCGCCGTGGAACATGCCTTCAGCAGTGGTCAATGTGGGTAGTACTGAAGTGAAGGTTGATGGGAGAGTGGTGACCAAGGAGTTAAACACAAGTATCGTGACTCCTGCATACCTACTGGTCCATCCTGGGGGTGTCCCACTGACGGCAGAAGAAATCACCGCTCGGACGGCGGACGGAACTGCTACTGATTGGGGCGATGCTCGTGTGTATGTTCCCGCCGGCTACGCCTCAGGCGGTGAGATTGAATATCGTGATGCGGGCACCCCAGCGGAATATGCAGATCGTGTGGCGTTGTCGCTTAAGGCAAGTGTGCGCGATGCGGCAACCGAGCGAGGAGTCCTAGATCTTGCTATAGCTGGTGGGCAGGCGCGTCCTGGAGATTATGTATTGCGTATTCAAGATACAGCAACAGGGCAGGCCCAGTACAAGGTTGGAAGAGAGGGGCAGGAGGAACCGGTGCTGATCTATAGAGATGAGGCAAGTACGCTTCACGGCCCAGCGGGCGGGGCTCCGATAGTCGATGTTGAAGATTTTACATCTCTTGGGGCAGTGAGAACAAATCAACCCTTTCTTATTGCACATGACACCGAAGGGAGCACTGCCGCTGGTGCGATTGCGACCCTACGCGACCGGGGCTTTAGTTACAACGAAGTTATCGACAAGGATGGCACACGATACCGACTTGTGCCTTTTACAGATGGATCAGGTGGAGGTGCTGGGGTTATCAGAGTTGATGGCGAGCACTTTGGGCAATCGGTTCGTTCATTTAACTCAGTCCATGTGGCCTTCGTGCGAGTAAGTGACGAGCCCCTCACCGAGGCTCAACTTCGCACCTTCTCACAAGAGACATTGCCTGAGCTCGAGGCTCTTTATCCTGGAATCACTACACGGATGTACGCACATCCAGAAATTGCATCAAAGGACGAGGGAGAGGCCTATGAGATTTCAACGGTTACCAGGGCAGGAGGATTTGAGGCGCACTACGGCATACCTCTCGGCAGCCAAAGTACATTTGTTGCATATAATGCGGAAACTGGTCAACCGCTCGTAAGTGCAAGTGGCCAACCAGTATCCCTTCGCCCTCCACGGATAGAAGCAGGAGACTTCCGTATCGTTTCGCTACGCCCGGTTGTTAATATTGGCGGAGAGGTTGCTCAACCATTTGAAATCCGGTATGAACCGCCGGTCGCGCCCGTTGCGCTACCACCTGCACCTGGTCCGATTGCACGCGGGCTAGCTCGCGTTCGCGACACAACTGCAGACACAGTCAGTGGCGTCACCCGTGCGCTGACTAATTTCTTGCGGCCAACACCGTCTGCTTTTGGTGCGGCCCCTACAATGGGGACTGCAGGGTTGTTTGGTGGACTTCCGTTCCAAGCACCAATGCTCGCGCCACTACCACCACTTGTGTCGGCAACCCCAGCGCTTCTTAGCTTCTCTTGTAAACCATCAGCGGTTATTGATGGCGCGCCAACTACTATTGAGTGGGCCTGCTCGGGCGGTGGATTAAGTGTGGGTACTGAGTTCGAAACAAAAGGGGCAGGGAGCGGATCAGTTTCGCAAGTGATCACTACTACCGAAAGTAGCAAACGGTTTGGCATATCGTGCGGTGGTGCCGCCGTGCGCTCGTGCGTCGTTCGCGTGCTTCATCCTCGGGTGTCCATAGTTGTATCGCTCAGCGAGGTTGAACCGGGAGAACAGTCACGCATTAGTTGGGCAGGGGCAGATGTCACTGTGTGTGCGCTGGTGGGCCCAGGACCAATCGAATTGGGCGGCAGTGCCACGCGTGTGGGTTCAGCGATGACAAAACCACTTACGCGATCAACACGCTTTCGTATGGCGTGTGGGACCGAAGCGGGCAAACCGATTTATCAAGAGATAACCGTTGCTGTAAAAGGGGATACCCAACCGCCAATTGATACTGTGCTCCCGCGTGGTCTTATGGAAGGACCAGCACCGTCGTTTGTGTACACATCCTCTGCTGTGGGCAGTGCGGCTGGCGCACCAGTTGGCGCCGGAGCCCTCGCCGGCGTGGCACCCACAGGAACACCTCCTCCGGGTACATTTGCGGGAACCGATACCCAGGGCAACTCGGTGTATTTATGTGATCCGGCAGTTGGTATGTCGCGGTTTATCTGGTGTCTCACTAACGGCAAATATTAGAAACCGCCTCAAAACCCAAAAAATTCAAGGAAGCGGTGTGCAAACGGTTCTTCAAGTTGCTTTTCCGCAACCTTTTCTTTTAAAAATTCACGGAGTGAGTCTGGGTCAATATCGGCAATAGGTAGAATGAGATCAGGTGCCATAAATCGTAGGGTGTCGATCAAGAGCGACGGCTCTGGACCGTCTTTTACCCAGAACGCAATCATTTCTTTGTAAGGATAGACAGTGTCTGCGATACGCAGATCGTGCTCACCAAGCTCGAATTGGACGAGTGGTGGTGGATGGAGAGCAGTAAGGCCGAGTGTCACTGCGGCAACAAGAATAAGGAGCCCAAAGAGTATGTTCCCAAACAGAAGTGAAGTGAGTGCGCACGAAACACTGATGATGCCCAGTGCCCAATACCAATCGCGTCCACGCTCGACATGGTGGTGCTCGTAACCCTCCCACTGTAACGATGATGCACCTTCCATGGTTAGGGAGCGATGGTGTTGCCACACCCAATAGTATAAGGAGGGAGTGAATTTGTTTCCATACAGAAACTAATCCAGTAAATACCGCCGTTCGCATCACTGCGGTAGGTGTAGTATGACTGCGATGGATTTGGGTACAGCGGATCTTTGGAAATGACAGGGATTGTTTCGGCGGCAATGAGTGCTGTCGACACCGAGTCGGTTCCGGTGAGTGTGGTACTCGAAACAGCGATAGGGAAGACACCGGTATTTACAATGTACTGCGCCAAGGCTTTCTGGAGCTCTTTCATATCTTGCACACGACGCGCATCGCGGGCTTTGGTGCGTGCGATGTTGAAACTGGCAAAACCGAGCGAGGCGAGTAGAGCGATAATCGCAACCACAACCAAGAGTTCGATAATGCTAAACCCGCGTGTTCTCATGCAAGTATTGTAGTATGATGACCATATGTGCACAACGCACAGTCTCGAATATGTTGGAACAACTAAGCTCACAGTCGCTCAGTAGAAAGCCACAGATTGTTACCATTGGTGGTGGCACAGGACATTTCGCACTTCTCACTGGCCTTAAAGAGCATCCTGTCGACATTGTTGCGATTGTTTCAATGGCTGACGATGGGGGATCGTCAGGAGTCCTGCGAGACGAGCTGGGAGTTCTCCCCCCAGGAGATGTGCGCCAATGTCTTGCGGCGCTCTCGCGTGAGACGCCCACACTCCGTGCGCTTTTTTCATATCGTTTTGCTGGAGGTCCGATGAAAGGGCATGCGTTTGGTAATCTATTTATATCTGCACTCGAAAAAATTACCGGTAGCTTTGCAACGGCTGTTGCGGAGGCAGGACGCATTCTTTCTGTACACGGGGAGGTGATACCCGTTACAGAAGGGAACATGCGTCTCATTATCGAACTCAAAGACGGGACACATGTATCCGGTGAGAAATTTTTAGATGGCGATGAACATGTGCGCACTGTTGGTGTAAAAAAAGTAGTTTTGCAAAACCCAGTAGAAGCACATCCGCGAGCTGTAGAGAAAATCATGAATGCCGATATGGTAGTGCTCGGCCCAGGCGACCTCTTTGGAAGTGTACTTCCGCCACTCCTTATTCCCGCAATCGCTCGCGCTGTCAAAGAAACAAAAGCCTCAGTTGTCTATGTTTCGAATCTCACCAATAAACGCGGGCAGACGGACGGATTTACATCACACCACTACGCACATGTTATTCACGAATATCTTGAGTCGCACCGTATCGACACATTGATTTGTAACATCACTCCACCTCCGCCACACTTGGCTGAGCGGTATCAAGAGCAAGAGGGTCCCGACATGATCGTGTCTTGTGAAGAAAACTCAACCAGCAGTCATCCCTACAAAGTAATTGCGCGCGACCTGGTTTCATTCGAGAGCCCGATATTTCACCCACAAGACACTCTGAATAAAGGGCGATCACTAATTCGGCATGATCCCATCAAGCTTGCGGCCGCAGTGCTCGAACCTATTGTTGCTTCAACGATGAGCGTTCAAGTGTAAGGGCACCACCTCCTGTAAGGACGAGTCCAAAGAACGCAAACGCAAGACCCCAATCACGCACTGCGATTGCGTTATGTCCTAGTGAAAGTGCAATCAAGGCAAGGTGTAGTCCCATAAGCACAGACACGGTGCGTACAAAAACACCAAGAAGCAGAAGGAGACCCGACACCACCTCGACTGTTCCGTTGAGAAGTACAAAAATCGCGGTGGGGATATCGACAAGGTTGGTAACCATTTCGGGGATATAACCAACCCAATCTTCTGGAGAGAGAATTTGTTGAGCGCCAAACCATAAAAGCACTCCAGCAAGTCCAAAGCGAATTACGAGGAGTCCCCACGGGATGTTGTGGGACATACTAATCAACTAGCGTGCCTTTCAGTACGCCCTCGCGCTCAAGCCGAGAATCTTTACCACTGCCGTGTTGTCCTGAAAATGCAGCTTCAAACTCCTCAGCCTTGCCGCAGTAGGGAGCGATAGCCGCGGCTGATCCGGGATGACGGGGGAGCCAGGTGGTAATGTCTCGCACTTCGCCCTTGTAACTCACCCAGCAATTCTCTTGGGTATTGTGTGCGGCAAGCTCGGTACGGGTAATGTCTATGGTAACGGTTTCGGTAGGGATGGCCACAGTGGCTTCAGGTAAACTGCTTGCTGGTGTTGCCCAGGATGCATAGCCAAACCCAAAAAGAATGATGCCAGTTACTAGCACCCCGCCCACAGCGATATGTTTTGTTGTCATAGTCAGTAACGCTACTGCTTCCAGCGCAAAAAGACAAATCCGGTGAGTGAAGACGCCATAAGCATCGAGATGAGTGTGATCCAAAACCAAGGCTCTGCATAGAAGCTAGCAAGCTGTTGCAATGAATAGCCGTACATCATTCCGGGGATAAAGAGGATAAAATCAAGAACGAAACCAACCACCACAGAGATTGCGCCAAAAAAAAGTCCTGATTTTGCAGAGGCGGGGACGCCGCTTTTCATAAAGTAGACTGTTGTGCCAGCCGCGCCCATGAGCATGGCGAGTGCGACCTGTACCAGCAAAAAGGTGGTAGGAAGAGGTGTGCCCGGAACTATATTGATGTTTAAAAACGATGATATAAGCATGCCTACAATAAAGGATGCGATATAGAGGCCTATGCTTGTAATTCCTGCGACTTTGTAATTCATGTATGCTATGGTAGCACGCAACAGGTGTGCTGTAGTATATACCTGTGGGGAAGAGGAGGGGTCGCATAGTGGTTTAGTGCACCTGTCTTGAAAACAGGAGTGCCGCAAGGTACCG
>ERZ1292623.2558-Hain-H51-01um-R1-2558-length-16163-cov-7_pt1 | contig 16163 bp, 20 predicted proteins | sample MGYA00564398_ERZ1292623 | MGnify/ENA primary metagenome ERZ1292623 (study PRJEB36523, sample SAMEA6512633) | groundwater metagenome | collected 2019-01-07 | study: AquaDiva: Metagenomics assemblies of 32 groundwater samples | reverse complement strand
AGGAATGGAGTTAACAGCAAGAGGATTGAGATGCTTCTAAAAGTTAGTTTAATGAAAGGATACAGAACTAATAAAGCTCCCACCATGAAATCCAACTGATCAAACGGAACCCATTTATGCCCTGGCTTAATGCCTTTTTTTCTCTTGAAAAAGCTTTTAATTAAGTCACCTGTTATTGTTCCAAAGCCAGACAAGAAGCCTAGCAGAAAAATATTTTCCTGACTATAGTTAATGATGCTGATTTTTCTGAAAAAAGAAATATCATATAAGTAAAGCTGGATATATATTACTATAATGGCTGCTATTACAGCACTGATAAAACCACGGACTGTTTTGTGAGAGCCAAATAATTTTTTGTTTATTGGGTAATTAAACAGGGGGATTTTTCTTGCAAAAACAGGAGTCATGTTACTAATATAAATCGGCAGAGCAAAATATAGTTCTTCAATTATTACCATCTTTGTGAGTTATCTTGTGACTTTTTTCCTTGATTTTGAATTTTAATGCATTCTTGAAAATTACTAATTGAACCCATGATCTGTGAGTAAAACTCATTTCTTCCCCCATTACTATGTTTTGATGCTTTTTAATATAGTCTAAAAAACCTTCAATGTCTGTGTTTTCAGTTATTGTGATTACTTCTCCTAACTGGAATAGAGTATGGCCGTCACTTCCGCCAGTGTATGCTTTTTTCAGTTTTTTATTTAATTTAATGGCACTAATGTTTCTTTCTCTATGTAATGTGCCGTTTAAAACTTCCAAAGAATCTATAAGATTTATTAGTTTTTTATTTTCTTTTAACAAGAAAGGGTCTGTATTTTGAGGGTAGGGAGCATAGGGATGAGGCAAGTTAATTATACATCTATATTTTTTGAGTTTATGAAGAATTTCTTCAAATTTCCAGGTGACTCTGTTGAAATTAAAACCTATGTTCGGCCTTGTGTAATGCTTAATGTACTTGTCATAAAAATCTTTTAAGTCATTTGGATGGTAGAAATAAGGAATAATGTCGAGAAGTTCAGAGCTTGTTATTTCTATTGAAGGAATTACCAAGCATTTTTTCTTTTTGGCCAATTCAAAAGAGCCTTTTATTTCATTATGGTCTGTAATTGCCACGCCACAACCAAGCATTTTTGCTCTTTTTGCTATGAATGTAACTCTTGTTGATGTATCCATAGAATAACTTGTATGGAAATGCATGTCAACATAAGTCAGGCCTTGTTTCTTTAATTTCCTGAATTTTGGTTTCTGAAAAATTACATCCATGTGACTTTTTTAATAAAAAGCTCAACCAAAAATAAGAACTAACCCTTTAACAAAGCGTTAACGGAAATGTTCTTATCATCTCTTGAGTTTTTACTCCTGTCTATTTTATGAGTTTGAGTAATTGTTTAATGTTTATATGTTTAACTCCCTTAGTTGTGTCTATTACTATTACTTTGTGCTTGTTTTTTAGAGCCTCACTCAAGCACGTGTTAAAGATTTCTGATTCCAGGTTTTCCTTTATTTTTAGTTTATTGTATTTTCTTTTTTTTAATCTTTTTTTTAATCTTTTTAAACTACATTTTGTTATTATGCAAAGCTTAATGTACTTTTTAGGAAGGAAATGAGACAAATGAGAATCTAAAATCAAGTTTGATTTTGATTTTTTTATATAATTGATGAGGAATTTGCTTAACTTTTTTTCATCAACAACATAGCATTTTCTTTTTTTATCATAGGAATCATAGATCTTATTTTTTTTAATCAATTTGTTGATATTTAAGTATTTGTAAATAGAATTTTCTGAAATTAATTTTGCTACTCTGGTTTTTCCTGTTCCGGGTGTACCACTAACTATTATTATTTTCATTAATCAATAGAACTAAAGCATGTTTTAAATATCTTTTTCTTTTCTATTGTTTTGTTTTCTTTTTCTTTCTTCAGGAGACATCATATCAGGACATCTTTTACAGTATGTTTTGAAGGTTTTTAAATCTCTACTTATGTCTTCACGCATTTTTCTTTTTTCCACTATTAGTTTCATGTCAGTAGAATTACCATGGTAAACTTTTAATTTATCAAGACCGCTGCTTAAGGCTTTTTCCATATCTTCATATGCTTTTCTTTCTTCATAGTGCTGATGTAAACTTTTTTCCCTTTCTGTTCTAACATTAACCAGTACGCCTTCAACATTCAATGCTTTTTTTGTTGGAGCCCTGTTTTTATCCAGAATTTGTATAGATGTGCAGCCATCTAAACAGAGTTTTACTAATCCTCCCAGATAATTTAAGCCAATTTCAAAGATTTCCTCTATTTCCGCATCATCAGGAACTTCTCCAAAGGAGACTTCCCCGAATCTTTTTGTTATTGCTTTATGGTAAAGATCTTTTAAACTAATTAAAGTTGAATATCTGCTTTCATTGAGATCAACTTCTTCCTGGTGAGTTTCGCCATCACTGTCTTTATTTCTGAAAAAAGGGTTGAACTTTTTTGGATTGACGTATTCTCTTGAAACTATTGGAAGGACAACTTCAGATTTTTGAGAGCCAATTTCTATTACCAAGTATTCATCATTTACAACAAGTTCAAGGACATCTTTGGCTGTTTTTATTATTAAATCAGGAAGACTGTCTGCTCCATTTCTTCTTACTATTTCTTCCAAGGCATCGTATTTTCTAAATTCAGGAGAAGTAAACTTTATGCTATGGTTCTCGTCATATGGATTTTCTTCTAACATCATTTTAAATCACTATTAAGTTTTTCTTGTTTTTGCATGTTTTTAATATTTTTGACACAAAAATGTTTTTTTGAAAGAAAATGACATATTTAATCTACAATAAACAAGTTAGAATCGTGGACATCAAAAATACCAAGCAAGGCTCCTGCATCCAGCAAGCCGTGAGCATAATTTAAAGCTGACATTGCTGTTACTATATCTCCTTTTTCTCTAAAGTGGTGTGCATCACCAATGTATCTTTTTACCATGTCCAGTATTTTTTCTCTTGATTTATCTAGGTTGATTTTTTCTTTAGATTCAAGAGCTTTTTTATATGCTCCTTCTGTTAATCTAAAGTAAGTTTTCAATCTTTCTTCTGTTACTATATTCATTTTAACCTTTTAGGAAAAAGCTTAACCAAAAACATATTTAAATCTTACTAAAGTAAAAGAATAATTAGGTAACCTAGGAAACAACCTATTGACAAGAAGGGCATTGCTGGATAAAAATGATTTTTCTTTCCCAACATAAATAAGGATACTAACAAAATACTGGTTGTTATTGGTATGACTAAAGCTTCTAATCCAAAAGCTGGGTCTTTTAAAACAGCTGAGGAAAACAACAATGGAAATCCAATGTCACCACCACCTAAAATAGCTGTCTTAATTTCTTTTTTATGTTTATATGGAACTAACAGGCCCGCAAATAATTTTAGTTTTGTCTGGAATTTTGCTAATTTTATCATGTGCTTTGTTTTCCATACAGCAATCATATCATAAATTGAAATTAAAATTAACAAGATTGAGACTGAAAAAATGCTCAATGAACTGGAGAATATTGCTGCCAGGCCGCCATAAATGAAAAGCTCTGCTGCATTATGGATTATTACATTTGGCTTTAAGACTTTAAAGTAAGTTATTACTAAAGCTAAAATTATTGCTATTTCCTGCTTTATGAAAACTGAGAATGAAATCAACAAAGCAAACCAGACTGAAAGGAAAAACCAGATACGCCATAGCTTTTCTGCTTTTATTTTAACCAGCATTATGGCCAAAAAAGTAACTATTAATATTGATGTGAAAATGCCTACAAAGGATGTTTCTTCTTCAAATTCAGGCTTTTGAATATTGTAAGGAAGGGGATTGTCAAAATAGTTATAACTTATGAATAAGCCAATGTACTGAGCAAGGAGAAATAAGAGAGTTAGAACAAAAATTATCTTAAAATTGTGCTTCATCAGTAAAAAACAAAGTTTTATATTATATAATAGTTGCTAAAAATTATTTGGAGGGAAAAATGGCTTATGTTTTAGAACCTTTACCATATGCATACAATGCATTAGAACCTTATTTTGATGAGCAGACAATGAAGCTGCATCATGACAAGCATCATCAGACTTATGTTGATAAATTAAATACAGCTTTGCAGAATTTTCCTGATTTACAGAATAAGAAGGTTGAGGATTTATTAAAAGATTTAAACAGTATTCCTGAAACAATTAGGACTGCTGTGAGAAATCACGGGGGAGGGCATTTTAACCATTCATTTTGGTGGCCAATGCTTAAAAAAGATGTACAGGTTTCTGGAGATGTTTTAAAAGCTATTAATTCTAGTTTTGGAAATTTTGATGAATTTAAGAAAAAATTTACAGATTCTGCTTTAGGTTTATTTGGAAGCGGGTGGACATGGCTTGTTTTGAATAATGGAAAATTAGAAATAATGAATACAGCTAATCAAGATTGTCCTATTTCTTTAGGCAAGAAACCTGTTTTAGGTGTAGATGTGTGGGAACATGCATACTATGTTAAGTTCTTTAATAGGAGGGCGGATTATTTAGGGGCTTTTTGGAGTGTAGTTAACTGGGACAAGGTTAATGAGCATTATAGAGTAGCTTTAAAGTAATTTTATTTCTTATCTTTTTCACAATAATCTTTAAATATTCAGAAATATAAGGTAGAGTTATGTTTGATGATTTAATGATCATATGCAGGAAGTGCGGGAAAAAGGTGCATCCATCTGAATTAAGAAAGGAAAACCAGAATTCTGACACTATGATATGCAATTCTTGTTATGTTAAAGCCAAAGATATAGATGCAACTATGGAGCAGATTAAGACAGTAAAGCCAGGAAATATTCAGGGAGTATATCAGTATTTTTGTGAGGCTTGTGGCTTTAAATTTACTAGGAACAAGGAAGTTTTTAATAAATCTTGTCCTTATTGCAGCAAAGAGAATATAAGACAAGTTAATGTTAATATAGTAAAGGAAATCAAGTAAAGCTTTTCTTTAAAAAAGAAAACCTTGGAAAAGAAAATAAAAATGATAGAAGATATTTTAGAAGAAATATTTCCCTGGTTTTTGGATTCTAAATATAAAATAAGCAGTATTGGAGCTATTTTAATTGTATTGGGATTAGTTTTAAAAATTTTTAATTACTCAACAAATTGGTTAATTTTTTTAGGAATAATAATTTTTATTTTAGGATTAATAATAAGAAAATAAACTTTTTAGGAAAAAATTTAATCAAGAAGAGTTATTTGGATTCCAAGTAAATTCTGTAGATTATTTTTAAAGAGACCATTACAACTGCTAAGCTCAGAAATATTGCTGTGTTTAACAATGCTGCTCTCAAGTAATTTCCAATGTTTAGGAATTCTATTATATGCACTGGGGTTGCACTAGCTATAATTAAACCTAAGGAAGCTAACAAGAAATATGGTGCTTCTCTTTTATCAACATCCAAGAATCCAACTACTGCACCAAGCAACAACAAGAAAGCTCCTTTAGTACTATTTAGTTGATTAGGATCAGCTATTGTGAACAAGATTACTAATAAAATACCTAAACTAAAAAAGAAATGACCAAGGTTTAATTTTCTTGATGGGGCTTGATTTACAGCTACTTTTTTGTTAACTGTTCTTCTTCTTTTAGCCATTAAAATAATTAAAAAACAGTTATATATAAAAGTTTATGACTATTGGAAAATGATAATTATTATAAATAAATTAATTATTATTATTTTATGCAGGAAACCGCTCAAGAAGGACATGTTACTTCTAAGAATTTAGTTGATATTTTAGAAACTGAAGGATTTGTTAAGGGAGTTGGACAAATTGCTAAAGATCCTTATTTAGTTCAAGAAGGAGCAAGAGATGCCTATCCCCAAGATGTAATTGATACTATAAGAGAAATTGTAAAACTAGGAATAATGCAAGAAGGATTAAGATTTTTAATGAGTTCTCAAGCTAGAATGGTTTCTTATTTACTTGAACGCTAGTATGATGTTGCGACTGCTGGGCGATTTGTTCCTTTTTTTGAACTTGAATTAACCAGAAGTAGTTGCGCTAAATCAAATGATTTTTTTGCAAGATTATGTTATAGAAAAAACCCGGATTATTTTATTTTTGCTCAATTTGATATCCCTTCAAAGTTTGTACAAAACTTAAAAAAACTAACAGAAGCTGAAAAGAAATAAGGCGATACTTTTATAAATATTTAATATAAACAATTTTTCTAAAATGCTAGAATATATAGTGATTATTGGAGTATTGTCATTAGTATTTGCAGGATTCTTAGCTTATTCTGTCTTGAAACAAGATAAAGGGACTAAGGAAATGCAGGAAGTTGCAAATGCTATAAGAGAAGGTTCTAATGCATTCATGAAAAGACAATACTTGACTATTGGTATTTTGTCTGTTTTGCTTGCCATTGTTATGTTTGGAGTTTATAATTTTACAGGAGACTATGAACTTGGAAAATTAACTTCAATGTCATTTTTATTTGGGGCTTTTTGCTCAACAATTTCAGGATTAGTCAGCATGTGGATTTCAATAAGAGCTAATTTGAGAACAGCTGCTGCTTCTTCATCTCTGGAAAAAGCACTAAAAATTTCATTAAGAGCTGGAGCTGCTGCTGGAATAACAATTATTTCCTTGTCATTATTGGGGGTTACTTTATTATATTATTTGAATTTATCTAATTATTCGCCAGAACAAATACCATTATTATTGGTTGGTTTTGGATTTGGCGCTTCTTTTGTAGCTTTGTTTGCTCAACTAGGCGGAGGAATTTACACAAAAGCTGCTGATATAGGGGCAGACTTAGTTGGGAAAGTTGAACAAGGCATTCCAGAAGATGATCCCAGGAATCCTGCTGTTATTGCTGATCTAGTTGGAGACAATGTTGGAGACTGTGCTGGAAGAGGAGCTGACATTTTTGAAAGCACTGCTGCGGAAAATATTGGTGCAATGATTATTGGTGTAGCTTTGTTCAAACAATTCGGAGTTAATGGAATATTGTTTCCGTTAATAGTAATGGCTTTTGGATTAATTGCATCTATTATTGGTGTAATGCTTACTAAATCAAAAAATGAAGAAGACCCAATGAAATCAATGAGCAGAGGATATATTCTTACTACTGTTTTATGTGCTGTTTTTTTGTATTTTATAATTATGAAAGTAAATATTTTTGGTTATGAAATTGGTTTTGGATTATTCAACAACATCTGGTTTTTTTATGCTTCATTAATAGGATTAGCAACGGGAATTTTGTTATTTTTGAATACCATTTATTATACTCATCACTACTTTAAGCCTGTTAAGGAAATTGCAAAAGCATCTGAAAAGGGACATGCAACTAATGTTATTACAGGATTTGCTTATGCTCTTGAAAGCACTGCAATGCCAGTTATAATTTTATCAGCTGCTTTGCTTTTATCTTATAAATTCGGGCTATATACTGAAATTAAAGATGCTGCCGGAAATTTAATTGGTGGTTTATATGGGACAGCTGTTGCAACAATTGGACTTTTATCTACGGTTGCTTATATTTTAGCAATGGATATTTTTGGACCAATTTCAGACAATGCTGGAGGCATAGTTGAAATGTCGGCATTAAAAGACAAAAAATATTTGAAAAATATTGAGAAATTAGATGCAACTGGAAATACAACAAAGGCCTTGACAAAAGGATATGCAATTGGATCAGCAGCTTTGGCTGCATTTTTATTATTTAATGCTTATTTAGATGAAGTAAAAGCATTAACAGGAAATGCAATTTCAATTGATATTTCAAAAATAGAAGTTTTTATTGGTGGCTTTTTAGGGGCAATGTTAGTTTTTATATTTAGTGCATTTGCTTTACGAGCTGTTGGAGATACTGCTTTAATTGTTGTTGAAGAAGTGAGAAGACAATTTAAAGAAAAGAAAATAATGCAGGGAAAAGACAAACCTGATTATGCTGCTTGTGTTGATATCTGCACAAAAAATGCTTTAAGAGAAATGGTAATCCCCGGATTATTAATTTTATTCTTTACAGTTGGTGTAGGATTTTTATTAAAAGCAGAAGCTACAGCAGCATATCTAGTAATGGGAACAATCTCAGGAGTTTTATTAGCAATTTTGTTGAACAATGCCGGCGGTGCATGGGACAATGCCAAGAAATATATTGAGAGTGGAGTGCATGGTGGAAAAGGAAGCGAGGCTCATAAGGGAGCAGTTACTGGAGATACTGTGGGGGACGGGTTCAAGGATACCGTAGCCCCATCTCTGCATATTTTAATCAAATTATTAGGGACTTTAACTTTAGTTTTACTTCCTTTATTTATTTAAGATACTTTTTATTTTCTTTTGAATATTTCTTTAAAAACCAATTTAGAAATATATTTTCGCTTTTCTTGATTTGAGACCTTTCGAGAGAATTATAATAACTATTTCTATTTTCATAAGGAATATCTAACATAGGGTAATTATATTTATTTAAAATAAAGTTCATTATTAGTCTTGATAATCTACCGTTACCGTCAGAAAATGGATGTATAGTTACAAATTTTAAATGTATTAGTGCTGCCAGCATTACAGGGTGCAATTTAGCTCTATTTTCTTTATACCAATTAAAGAACTCTTGAAGCATGATATTAATTTCTTGTGGAGCTGGCGGTACAAATTTACTCCCCGATATTAATACTTGGTGATTTCTTGTTTTGCCAGCTATGTCCTCTTTTGTTTCAGAAAATAATTTTTTGTGCCAGTAAAGTATTATTTGCAAAGACAAATCTTTTTCAAATTTCAGCATTTCATAGAAAACTTTTTTATGATTTTCTGCTTCTTTAATATCTGCCAATGGTTTTTTTGGAGTTATTCCCTTTTCTAGAAGATTTGAAGTATCTCTTAAACTTAGTCTAGAACCTTCTATTCTTTGCGTATTATAAGTAAATTTAATCATAAAATTTCTAGTTTCTTTTTCTTTTGCTGATAACGGAATCTGCTTTTGCTCTTTTGAATAGTTTGCTTTTATCTTGTCTATTTTTTTTAACCAATTTTCATAGATAATATCTGAAATAAAATTCTGCTTTATTTTATCTATATCTTTAGGTATCTCTTTGCCTAGATATAATTCTTTTTTCTCGATTTTTCCATTTTTTCTAAAACTATGCTCTAAGTAATAGTATTCGTTTGCGTTAACTGTTTTTTTCTTTATAATTACCATAAAATATCTTACCCCTACATATTTATAAATATTTCTATTTTAACCAAAAAGTAGGGGTAAACTTTTAGGGATCAAGATCTTTAATAAAATAAACATAGTTCTTCATTTTATAGAAACCTTTTTTTTCATAAAAATTTAAAGTTTTCTTGTTCCATTTGGGAGCAAATAAATATACTTCTTTTAATCCAAGTCTTTTTGAATTTTCACAAAATTTATCCAAAAGAAGTTTTCCTATGCCCTTTCCTCTGTAAGTTTTATGAACTGTCATTAAATTTAAAGATGACAAGCCAGCTTTTTCTTTTTCTCCGAGAACATAACCTATAATATTTTCTTTTTCTTCAGCTACTATAAACAAAGGACCGAGAAATTCCTTAAAATATTTTTGGTCTGGATATTTTCTTGTATCTAGCTGGAGCTCATTTATCCTGCTTAATTCGACACAATATTTTATGTCTTTTTTTCTTGCTTTTCTTATTTTCATAGAAATGTAAAAATTCAAATATTTAATAGATTAAGTTACTATTTATAAGTAATTAATAATGGAAAAGCTTATAAATAAATGAAGGACTAAAGGTTTATGGTAGAGACAAAAGGAACAGCTTATGGATTTTTTTATTGTGAGGCTAGTAAAGATACAATTGAAAGAGAAATACCATCTTTAAAAGTAGCTGGGAGAGTCCCTAATTTAGAAGTTCTTTTATATGATTTAGGAGATTTATCAAAGATTGACAGACAATTACAAGATTTTTTTAATCAACAAACTGGTGCAGGTGATTTAAATTATGTTCTTAAGGGAATTCTTACTGGAAGAACTAATTTTGAAACAGCAAGACAAGTGTCACATTTATTAATGCAGATGGACCAATCTTATTTAAATAGATTAGGTGAAGTTTGGGGTAATGTTGTATATCAAGATGATAGTGGGAGATTTGTTTTCTTAGCTTAGTTTAGAATTTCTCAGCTATTATATATGAATTTTCTTTATTTCTATAAACTCTTCTGAAACCTGCTGATTTTAATCTTGAGATTACTTCTGATGCAAAATCACGGCCTCTTTTAATTTGGTGTTTTGGAAGATAGTGATATAATTTTCCCCTGAATTTTAAAACTCTAAATGCTTCTTTGTAATTATTTAAAGAAAAGAATTCTTCTGAGCCTTTTACAGTGCCGGCATCAAAGATAATGTTGTTAAATTCTTTACTTGGAAATTTTTTTATTTCTTCCACTATGTTTCCTAGAATTATTTTTATGTTTTTACTTGAAAATAAATCTTTAGAGTAAGGATTTAATTTAGCTATTTCCAGAACATTTTTGTCAATTTCCACTGTTATTACTTTTTCAGCTGTTTTTGATGCTATAATTGATGAATAACCTAAACCTGTTCCTGAATCTAGGATAAGGCCTTTTAATTTATCTTTTCTTAACTGGTTTAAAAATTCTTTTTTATGCATTGAATTAGAGGAAATTTTGAGAATTGGCCTAAAATTAGTTGGAACAAGCTTGTAAAATTTTCCATCTGAAAAATACTGGACTTTTTCCAACTGGTTGTTTCTTACTAAGTAACAGCTTTTATCTGTTTCCTTGATTTTTTTTAATTTTACTAGCTTATTATTGAGGTAAAAACCTTCTTTATCTAATTTAACTTTTGTTTTTGTTAGATTTAAGTCTAGAGAGATTTCTATTTCTTCTTTACTCTCTTGAATTGCTTTAAGGATTTCTCTTAATTCTTTTGAACTTATGATTGGGAACATATTTAAATATTAAAATAGAGGATTTATAAAATATGGCTAAAAAGAAATTTTACATTACAACAGCGATAGATTATGTGAATTCAGACCCTCACATAGGGCACGCTTATGAAAAAATAATAGCTGATGCTTTGGCAAGATGGCATAGATTAAATGATGAAGATGTTCTCTTTTTAACTGGGACAGATGACAATGCTTCGAAAAATGATGAGGCTGCCAAAAAAGCCGGCATTCCAACTAAAGTTTTTGTTGACAAAAACGCCAAGAAATTTGTAGAATTATGCAAATTATTGAATTTATCAAATGATTTTTTTATAAGAACTACTTCGAAAGTGCATATAAAAGTTGCCCAAGATATTTTTAAAAAAGCCTTTAATAAAAAAGAAATTTACAAAGGAGAATACAAAGGACTGTACTGCAAAGGGTGCGAGGCCTTCAAAACTGAAAAAGATTTAGTAAAAGGAAGATGCCTGGAACATCCAAATACTGAAATTGAAAATATTAAAGAGGAAAGTTATTTTTTTAAATTATCCAGATATCAAAAACAAATTTTAAAATTAGTTTCCAAAGATTTTATTTATCCGGATGAATGGAAAAATGAAATAGTAACTAGACTTAAAAATGAGAAACTAGAAGACTTAAGTGTTTCAAGAGTCAATAAAGACTGGGGAATTAGGACTCCTATTGATAAAAATCATAGAATTTATGTGTGGCACGATGCACTTCTTAGTTATTATTCTGCAACGAGATTAAAAGGAAGACAGAAATACTGGCCTGCTGATGTTCATTTAATTGGCAAGGGGATAAATTGGTTTCATTCTGTAATTTGGCCAGCTATTTTAATTTCTGCGGGCTTAAAATTACCAAAAAAAATTCTAGTTCACGGTTACTTGACCGCAAATGGGCAGAAAATCGGGAAAAGTTTAGGAAATGTTGTTGACCCTGTTGCTTTGGCAAAGAAATATTCTACAGATTCTTTAAGATATTTTTTAGTAAGAGAAATTCCATTTGGAAAAGATGGTGATTTTTCTGAAAAGGCTTTAATTGACAGGCATAATAATGAATTAGCTAATGACTTGGGAAATTTAGTTTCAAGAAGCTTGACTTTAGCAACAAAATTTAAGGGAAAAATAGAAGGAAAACAAGAATTAAATTTGGATATTAAAAAAATAGAGAAATTCTTTGAAAGTTATCAAATTAATGAAGCTTTGGATGAAGTCTGGAAATTTATTAAATCTGTGAATAAGTATGTTAATGACAAGAAGCCATGGGAATTAGAAGGGAAAAAATTAAGCAATGTTCTTTACAATATGGTTGAAAGTTTAAGAATTATATCTATTTTAACAAGTCCTTTTATTCCTGAAACTGCTGAGAAAATCTGCAAGGGATTAAATGTTAAATTAGGAAAATTAAAAGACTGCAAATTTAAGAAGATAAATTACAAAGTTAAATTAATTCCACATTTATTTGAAAAAATTGACATAGCAAAACCTATAAATAAGGAAAAAATAGTTGGTGTAATAACAATGGATAAGATTAAATTTTCAGACTGGCAGAAATTAGATTTAAGGGTTGGAAAGATTAAAGGTGTAAAAGATCATCCTAATGCTGAAAAATTATATATTTTATTAGTTGATATTGGTCCTATTGAGCAGAATATACAATTAGTTGCTGGTTTGAAACAGCACTATGGCAAGAATGAATTAGTTGGAAAAAAAGTTATTGTTTTCAGAAATTTAGAGCCTGCTGTTATAAGGGGAGAGGAAAGTGCTGGAATGGTATTGGCTGCTGTTAAGGATAATAAAGTTGTTTTAATTACACCTGACAAGGATATTGATTTAGGCGCCAAGATACAATAATATAAAACAACCTATTCTTTGTATTATACAAATAATTTTTAAAGAAGAAACTTTTCTGAAATAATTCTAAATGGATTTAAAAGAGAGCATATGGACAGAGAAATACAGGCCCAGCAAGTTTTCTGAAATAAAAGGACAGGAGAAAATAGTTGAAAGAGTGGAAGCTATGGTTAAATTGAGGAATATTCCACATTTAATGTTTTCAGGTCCTCCTGGAGTGGGAAAGTCAACTTTAGCTATCGTGATTGCAAAGGAACTTTATAATGATATATGGCATCAGAATTTTCTTGAATTAAATGCGTCAGATGACAGAGGGATTGATACAATAAGAGGAATAATAAAAGATTTTGCAAGAGTAAAACCAATTGGAGAACATCCTTTTAAAATAATTTTTTTAGATGAATGTGATAATTTAACTAAAGATGCACAGCACGCATTGAGAAGAACAATGGAAACTTTTGCACAGACCACGAGATTTTTATTGTCTTGCAATTACTCCAGTAAAATTATTGATCCTATTTTAAGCAGATGCACTGTTTTCAGGTTCAAGCCTTTAGAACAAAGAAGCATAAAAGAGATTATTGAGAATATTGCAAAGAAAGAAGAATTAAAAATTAGTGAAGAAGGTGCAAAAGCTTTATTTGAAATAAGTGAGGGGGACTGCAGGAAATTAGAGAATTTGCTACAAAGTTGTGCTGCCATTGACAAGAACATTAGCGAGGATTTAGTTTACAGCTTAGTTTCAGCTGCAAGGCCTAAAGAAATAAAGGAAGTTATGGAAATTGCTTTGGCTGGAGATTTTTTAAAATCAAGAGAGAAACTTTTAGATACAATGCTGAAATATGGATTGTCTGGATTAGACACTATAAAGCAGATGCAGAAAGAGATTTGGGGTTTAAGTGTACAGGAAGAGAAAAAAGTTTATTTAATTGACAAGTGCGGAGAAGTAGAATTTAGAATTGTTGAAGGGAGCGATGAATTTGTGCAAATAGAAAGTTTTTTAGCTAATTTAGTTTTAGTTAATAAAAAATGAGCTTTTCTTAAACCTTTTTAGGAAAAAGCTTTACCAAAAAAAAGAAAACTTCGGAAAAGTAAAAATGGTGTTGTTAACGAAAATAAATTTAAACTGGACTGAAAGGTACAGGCCTAAATTGACTAATGGAATTATTGGAAATAGGGAACAAGTTAATAATTTAAAGAAATTTATTCTTGAGAAAAAACCAACAATTTTACACGGGCCTGCTGGAACTGGGAAAACTTCAAGTGTTTATGCTTTAGCTAGTGAATTAGATTATGAAATTCTTGAAATAAATGCATCTGACCAAAGAAACAAGGACAGGGTTTTGGAAATAGTTGGGGGAAGTTCAAAACAGATGAGCTTGTTTAACAAAGGAAAGATAATTTTAATTGATGAAGTTGATGGGATGGCTGGAAATGAAGACAGGGGAGGGGTACAAGCTTTGAGCTCTCTGTTAAATGATGCAAGACATTCTATTGTAATGACTGCAAATGACCCTTATTCTTCAAAATTAGTTGAATTAAGAAAAAAATGCTGCATGGTATCTTTTAGTGCCATTAATACTGAGGATATATTTTTTACTTTGAAAGGAATTTTGGACAAGGAAGGGATTTTATATGATGAAGATGCTTTAAGGAAATTATCAAGGAAAGCAAACGGCGATTTAAGAGCAGCAATAAGTGATGTGCAGACTTTGACACAAGGAAAAAAAGAATTAATTGAAATTGATTCTGTTGAGGAAAGGCAAAAAGAAGAAACTATTTTCAATGCATTAAGAACAATTTTTAAAAGCAGAGATTATTTCTTAATTTTAAACAGCTTAGAGAACACTAATCTAGATTTAGATGAATGTTTTTTGTGGCTTGATGAAAATCTGCCTTTAGAATACAGGAATTCATTTGAATTATTCAAGGCTTATGAAGCTTTGTCAAAAGCAGATATTTACAAAAAGAGAATTTTTAAGGAGCAATATTACAGATTGTTAATTTACAGAAATGCTTTGATGACTATTGGGGTGGCTTATGCCAGGAATGGAAATTATCCTGGGTTTACTGCTTACAAAAGAACAACACGAATATTAAAATATTACATTAATAACCAGAAAAATCTGAAGAAAAAAGCTATTGCGCATAAATTAGGAAAATATACACATACATCTATTAAAAAAACTTTGGAAAACAGCTTTGATTTACTTAAAATATTAGTTAAAAGAAATATTATTCCAAGCGAGTTAAATTTAGATGAGGAGGAAATTGAGTATATTAAGAAGCTGTAAGATATATATTGATTTATAATAATGCTTTTTAAATGACTGTTTTATTTTACTGAATATGGTAGAGACTGAAACTGAAAAAAATGAAATAGTAAAAGAAAACTTAAAAATTACCTTTTATCATTTAGCACCAAGACCAATAGCTTTTGCAGAGATGATGAGAAGAAATCTAGAAGCACGTTTTGGCGAAGCTAGAGAAGTAAGAACAGGAAATATTCAACAGTTAGAATATAAGTGTGGAAATACTTTTATTACTCTTGAAGTTCTTGATACTGGAATAACAAATATTGGTATGGAAGGGAAAGTAAAAGTTCATTTATACTCTGGAGACAGAAAAAGTATAGAGGCTGTTATTGCGCAGAAAGGATGGACCTTGCTTGATTTAAAACGAACTGATTTAGAAGTTAGCAAAGCTTATTAATTCATAAAATTTAATTCTTTCTTATAGATATAACTTAATAGAGATGAGAAAAATGAGGAAAACATTAATAGGATTATTAATTGGACTGAGTTCTGGAATAAGCTGTGTTTCACAGCAACCTAAGTGTCCTTCTGATGAAGAATTATTAAAAGCTGGGTTTAGGATTTATTCTGCTTCTGAAATGATTGATTCTCCAAAAGATTTAGATCATAGACTAGCACAGTCTAATTTGAGAATGGCAAATGAATTTTATTTTGGTTGTAAAGATGATAACCATACAGAAAGACATTATCAAGAGGCTATGGAGTCAGCATCAAAGTATTTTGGCATTGATGACAAGGGTAAAAGAAGATTTGCAAAGAATGTAGCTAAAATAAGAAATGAGATTGCTCCAACTTCTTATGTTAAACAATAAATTACATTTGCTCAAGTTTTTGAATTCGCGCTTCTAATGGTGGGTGAGTTGCGAACAAGGATAACCAGTCTCTTTTCTTGAAAGGGTTAGAGATAAACAAATGTGCTGTGGCGTGAGTTGCTGTATGTAATTGACTGCTGTCTTTACCTATTTTTCTTAATGCGTTTGCCAGACCACCTGGATTTTTTGTCAGTAATGCGCCTGATGCATCTGCCAAATATTCTCTTTTTCTTGAAATAGCTAATT
>ERZ1292623.2556-Hain-H51-01um-R1-2556-length-16176-cov-7_pt1 | contig 16176 bp, 20 predicted proteins | sample MGYA00564398_ERZ1292623 | MGnify/ENA primary metagenome ERZ1292623 (study PRJEB36523, sample SAMEA6512633) | groundwater metagenome | collected 2019-01-07 | study: AquaDiva: Metagenomics assemblies of 32 groundwater samples | reverse complement strand
CTACCTACTCGCCATCTCGCACTCTCCGAAGTTCATCGTCGACGGGTTTGCGTACGAACTCGGGTTTCATAAGTCCTACGGCACGTTCTACGAGACGGGGGCCACCGGTCGCTTCACGGGAACGATCGAAGACGAACATCTGATCATGAACAAGAGTGCCGTACTCAAGCGTGCGGTAGAGAAAGAGAACCTCACCTTCAAGAACTCTTACGGTGTGGGTGACACCGAAAGTGATATCTCGATGCTCACCATGGTTGAGAATCCGATTGCGTTCAATCCCAATCGCTTACTCTACCGACATGCCAAGAAACACTCCTGGCAGGTTGTCGTAGAGCGCAAGGATGTGATTTACGAGCTTTAGCTCGCACTCTCTGACTTCTCCTCAGAGGTCATCGCGAGACGAGTATCCTCTTCGCGCTTGAGTTCCTGTCTTGCTTTCTCTGCTGCGCGATCTGATGCCTCACGCATGCGCTCCCACTTTCGCTTGAATGCTGCAGCTGCATGGTCAGCTCGCTCCTGGCCAACCTCTTTTGCTGAAGCGTAGCTTGCCATCACCCGGTCCACAATCTTGTGGTACTCGGTCTCGGTCATGTCCTCTGCAGTACGCATCTGGTCGAGGATGTCTGTCTTGGCTTTGAGCATCCAGTGCTCAACTTCAGCACGGTGTCGTTTCCCGTCTTTACCAAAGAGATAGTATCCACCGGCAATGGCAGTGGCTGCTGCGCCAAGGAGGAAGGCGAACGCAACATCTTTCTTGTGGTAGGTGTGTTCAGTATGCATAGGGATGAGTATTAGCGTTTGATTAGATAGCTGCCCATAAGCCGAAGCCATTTAAGTGCGAACCGTGCCTTAAGACCTATCTCTTTTCTTCCGTCAGAAAAGACGGCGACCTCAGCAGAGAGCGTCTGGGTAAGTGCACGGGCTGCCTCAAGGAACTTAATGAGTTGATAGCCGACGATGATGGTTACCAGGGTTATGACAACCACACCGATACTCGCAATCAGCAGGAACAGGTCAGAGGCTTCTTCAATGAATTCGATCATGGAGTCGTAGACAATGAGTATCTACTAGGGCTCATGAATATTAAGTAAAGAGACCGCTTTTGGTATACTGTCCCTATGCATAAGAAACTCTACCGAAGTCAGGAGCACCGTGTCCTTATGGGTCTTTGTGGAGGTGTCGCGAAGTATTTCGACGTCGATCCCATCCTTGTTCGCCTTATCTATATGGTTGCAACCGTTATAACCGGCATTTTCCCTGGAATTCTGGCGTATATCATTGCGGTCTTCATCGTTCCGAACGAGCCTGTTATCGAGCGTGCCGAAACCATCATCGTTGATGAAGGGAATGAACCCACGCAAATTTAGGAATCTCGTCTTCAAGCACTACGAGCTCCACGGCCGTCACGATCTTCCTTGGAGGAAGACGACTGACGCGTATAAGATTCTCGTCTCCGAGGTGATGCTTCAGCAGACCCAGGTGGAGCGGGTAATTCCGTACTATAAGAAGTTTCTCAGGCAGTTTCCGACGGTAGGAGTGCTTGCAAAGGCACCCCTATCTGACGTGCTCTGTGCCTGGCAGGGGCTCGGGTACAACCGGCGAGCAAAGATGCTGTATGAGGCAGCGAAGGTAGTTGTACGGGACTATAAGGGAAGGATGCCACTCCATGCCGAGTCACTGGTATTACTCCCAGGTGTGGGGTCCTATACCGCTCAAGCGGTAGCGGCGTTTGCACACAACGCTGACGGAATTTTCATAGAAACCAACATCCGCACCGCAGTCACGCACCACTTCTTCTCCGATAGAGAATCAGTTACTGATGCCGAGGTATTGGAAATCCTTAACGAGGCATACCCCAAAGGCAGAGCGAGAGAATGGTACGCCGCGCTTATGGACTATGGCTCACACCTAAAGCGTAGCGGCATACGCGTCAACGCAAAGGCGAAGGGGTACATCAAGCAATCAACGTTCGAAGGATCAAATCGTCAGGCACGCGGAGCGATCCTACGTACGCTCGTAAGGAAACCCACAACTAAACGATCGCTCGTATCGCTTCTTGGGAAAGAAAGGAGAGAACAGATGGAAACCGCACTTCAGGCACTGATTGATGAAGGGGTAGTGGTGACAAGCGCGGGAACAGCTTCCTTGGCATCGTAGCGAATGTCGCGCATCGCAAGGGTGCTTAGTGTGCCGAATACTGCGATTGCGAGGCCCATAACCACAAACATGATCGAGTAGCTCCCAAACACGAGAAGGAGACTACCGATGATGGGTGCGATAAGTGCGCCTCCCGGTCGCATCATGCGAAAGACCGAGACCGTGTTTGCGTCTCGCTCAGTCACTCTCCTAAAGAAATGCCCCTCAATCATGGCTTCAGAAAGTGCGGCTCCAGTGCGGGTGAGCACCAGCAGTGCAAGAATCATTGGAATCGGTGTGGTTGCGGTCACAAGCGAAAGGCCTGCAAACGATAGGCCCATGATCACAAAGCCAGTGACCAGGAGTTTACGGTCTCCTAAGTAGCGATCTGCAAGATACCCTGCAGGGTACTCAAGCAAGATGAACGGGATTACGGCAACCGCAAACATCCAGCCGAGGGTGTCCCAGGGCATCCCGAGCACGGTATGGAGATAAATAGGGATGTAGAGCGGTGCGAGATGGAAGAAGATTTGCAGCACGCCGTTACCAGCTGCGACCGCCCGCATATCAGGGTCGTGCGACATACAGACGGCGGTTGCACGAAGCTTGGAGTGCTTTGGTGGTGCACCTTCTGGCAGCCGCTCCACCAGGAAGAGCATGATGAAGGGAGTGAGCGAGATCGCTGCGGCGAAGAAAGCGAGATCGTACCGCTCGGTGCCGTCGAGAATGAGTCCAATCAACAGAGGAGAAATAAAAAGTGCGATATTGGCAGCCGTGATGAAGGCGGTGCGCACTCGTCCCGTCTCGCTCTCCTTCGTCGTGCTCGCCTCAAGCAGAAGATCGAGCTGGTAGGCGATAAGTGGGGAGATAGCGCAGGCAAGTGCGACACAGACAATCGCAATAGACGCTATCGGATTACCCGCGAGCACCGTTAAGACAACAGCCTGAATGAAAGCAAGCCCAATCGCAATGCGTTTGGCGCCTTTCTTGGCGACAAGCGTTGGCATGAGCGGGAAGAGGAGAAGCGTGATGATCGCTCCTGCCGAAATCACGAGTCCTGCCCCTACAGGACCAAGCAGGGTCGCAAGATACGGCCCCACGATATAAATGATCAGGAAGAAGTGTGCGGCAGAGAAGAAATTGCCTATCCAAAGAACGAGACGAGGATTCATTGCGTAAAAATTGTAACACTTGGGCTTAATAAACGGTGAAGTGAATGCTGCTAATCGTATCCGGTAGATGATGTTACCCCTGCCTTGTATAAAGAAAAGCCCTCACATCCGCATGATGGAGGGCTCCCGTGGCTAATCGGGCTAAGCCGTTTGCTTACGGATTGACGCGCGTTCCCCAGATGGGTTCACGGTTATCACCGAGGTATACAAGGACGAGGTCGATGGCGGTCTTAAAAGCGAGAATTCGCACTTTGGCGACACGCCACCGTGTCCATCCCTCACCTCTTTCACCATCGCAATAATCGCGAGTGACCTCAAACGTTGCTGCAAGGTGTTCCTTGCCACCTCTATCGAAGTCGGTGGCGTAGACAAGAACTCCTCGCCGTTCACTTTCGCTCCAGTGACTCTCGGAGTTGGTTTCAGAGTCACCAATCTCGAGCGATGACAGGCGACGGCGCAGAAGCGCGGCCCGTATGGCCGGAATCCGCTCAGTCGTGAAGACTGGAGTAGTGTGAGTCTGCTCAACGAGCGGGAGACCTTCGTCGTCGTAATCGACGCTGAGATTCAGAGTTCCCGAAAGTAGTTTGACCGCGAACTCATTTGCCAGTGAAGCAGAGTTCGAGAAATTAATCTTGGACATCGCACATCCCCTGTAAAGGAGCAGGCAAGGTAGGGTAAACCTGACCTTGGAACAGGACTATCCTATTCAAAACAAACCCTACTATATATAGTAGGGTTTGTCAATTTGCGCCCAGCGATTAGGATTTATTGCGCTACACCCCAATCAACACCGGAATCACCATCGGTGCCTTGTTGGTCCTCGCAAAGAGGTAGCCAGCCATGGTGTCCGAAAGCGCATTCTTTACGTAGTCGAGATCAACCGGGTTCATGCCCTGCGTCGAGTCTTCAACGGTCTTCTTGATAAGAAGACGCGCCTGATTCAGCATGTCTTGTGACTCGCGTAGATACACGAAGCCACGAGAGATGATGTCGGGAGACTTGCGGAGCTTTCCGGTCTTCAGGTTCACGGTCGCAATGATGACGAACATACCGTCTTTCGCGAGCATCTGACGATCGCGGATTACTACCTCCTGCAGGTCACCAATCGAGAAGCCGTCCACGACAAGCGGTGCGTTCGGCACCTTCTGCTTGTGGATGGTAAATCGCTCGCCGTCCTCGATGTCGATGACCGATCCGTTATCAGAGAGAATAGTCGTCTCACGAGGGCGTCCGGCCTGTTCAACTGCTTTTGCATGCGAAGACGTCATCGAGTAGTACCCGTAAGCAGGCATGAAGAACTTAGAGTTAACTTTCTGGTTGATCCAGACGAGCTCGCCGGCACGTGCGTGTCCCCCTGAGTGCACGTCGCTGGTGCGGTAGTGGATCAGAGTGACTTTGTTGCGGAAGAGATTGTCCTTCAGCTTCTGCACCGACAACTCGTTACCTGGAATCACGGACGACGAGAGCACCACGGTATCGCGCTCAGTCAGCGTGATGTTCTTGTGTTGCTTAGTTGCAATGCGCATGAGGGCAGCGAACTCTTCTCCCTGGGCACCGGTTGCGAGCACCACGATCTTATCGGGAGGATAGTCACCGATCTCCTGGGCGCTAATCACCGTCGACTTATCCATCTTCACGAGACCGAGCTTCTGTGCGATCTCGAGGTTGGTCTTGATCGAACGACCCTCCATCACGATCTTCTTGCCGTAGCGCTCAGAGATCTCGATGATGCGGGTCATGCGCTCAAACTGTGATGCAAAGGTACCGATGATAAGGCGGCCGTTCACCGTCTTGATGATGTTCTCAAGCGTGTCATGCACCTTCTTGTCTGGAATGGAGAAGCCCTCCATCTCGGCGTTGGTTGAGTCGCCGATGAAGAGAAGATTGTTCTCCTTTCCAAGTGCGGTCCACTTCTTGTCCTCTTCTGGTGTTGGGATACCGTCCTCGTGCTCGAGCTTCAAGTCACCAGTCACAATCACGTTACCGTACGGGGTTTCCACCTTGATACCCATGGAATCAGGGATCGAGTGGGTGACGGGGAAGAAGTGCACCTTGGTTGACCCGATAGTGTGCGACTGGCCAGCCTCAACGACAACGAGGTTTGGCTTTGGCATGTCCGGGTACTCCTCCTGGCGCTTGGTGATCATCACCGCCGAGAGATTCATCGTGTAGATCGGTGGATTACCAAATCGATTCATGAGAAATGGAATACCGCCGATGTGGTCCAGGTGGGCATGGGTCACGAACACCGCACGCACACGATCCATATTCTTCTCGAGGTACTTCGTGTTTGGAAGCATGTAGTCGACGCCCGGAGAGCTCTCCTCGGAGACGAACTGGAAACCGACGTCGAACACGAAGATGTCGCCGTTAGTTTCAACGGTGAACATGTTGCGACCGACTTCCTCGACACCTCCAAGCGGCACCACACGCACAATGTTTGCGGCTGGCTTCTCAGGGAGATAGTCGGGAGTGTTTTTGGCTACGGTCTGCTCGCGTGAGGGACCAGTAGGGCGCCTAAGCGTCCTTCTGATCTGGCGCGATACGCGACCAGGACGGCCGGCGCCTGCAGCGCCACCGCCAGTGGAAGAGCGACCTCGACCGCCACGGCGCGGACCGCGCGCAGCGCCTTCACTCCTCGGTGCTTCTGCTCGACTGCTGTCTCCGCGCGGTGCGGGTGCAGGAGCTGGAGCGGGGGATGGGGACATATAACAAATATGATTACTGATTGATAGTTCTAACGAACAGGGAGCAGTAGGAGAGTGCTAGGCGCGTACGCCTCTAGTCCTACTACTTGCTACTCACTAGAAATGGCCACACAAATTCGCTATATCGGTGCCAGCTCGCAACGGTTGCGAAACGGTCAGAGGGCGACGCGATCTGCGGAAGCACAATACCCTTAAGGTCGTTGGGAACAGCATACAGGAAGTCGGGTGCGTGCGTAAAGGCCGCAGGGTAATCCGAAGCAATAAGCTCACCTGCACGCGCAAGGTCAGCGGAAACTGCGGCAGGATCAATCTCGGTGCGAATGCGCGTGAGAAGCGCGTCTACGTCTTCGTTTGCGTAGACCGCGATGTTGAGTCCTGGATCCTTTCGTTGATCTGAATGCCAGAAGGCATACAGGTCACGATCACGCCCGATCACCTCACCAAAGAGAAGTGCGTCATAGTCCCGAGGACGGATCACTTCCTGGGTGAGACTGCCTGACTCATACAATTCCACCTCAACGGGCACCCCGAGCGCCTCCCAGTCTGACTGTACAGATGCGGCAATGAGTTTTAACTCAGCAACCGAGGAGGTGCGAAGCGTGATGGTGGGCATTGGGGTCTCTCCCTTGCTCCATCCCACACCCTCCTCGAAGTCCCAGCCACCTTCGTCAAGAATGAGGCGTGCCGCTTCAATCCTGCCGGCTGGGTCAGGGAGTGTGGGGGAGGGAACACCTGCGCCTGGAGGCAGTGGGCCCATGAGCGGAGTGCCATATCCACCAAGCACGTTGTTTACGATGTTAGTTCTATCGATCGCTACGGAAAGCGCCTCACGCACCTCATCGTTTGCGAGTACTGTTTCCTTCTCAGGATTGAAGAAGACGCCGAATACGCGCGCATAGGGCGCGCGAAGTGCGCCCTCGCGCGCAACACCATACGCACTCTCAACGGCACCGCGACGCACTGCTGACGCTAGCTCGGATGGTGCGGCATAGAACTTCATGTGGATGCGGTCGAGGTACGGGCGTCCCGTCGCGTAGCTTTTAAATGCTGCCAGATTGTATTCCTTGATGTTCCCGTTTCGGTCACGGATCACCTGCGTCACCATAAACGGTCCTGCACCAACCGGGCGCTCCATCAAAGGAGAGAAGGGGAACTGACTGTTCGGTACATTCCTCCAGAGACGTGCTGGGAGAATCCCGAGCGTGGTGTCTTCGATAAAGGGAGCGTAGGGCTGTGGAAGGGTGAAGCGCACGGTGCGTGAGTCCACCACCTCAGCACGCACACTCGCCCAGTTAGCAAACTCAGGGGACTTAAGTGACGGATCCTGTGCGCGTTCTACAGTGAACACCACATCTTCTGCAGTCACGGGCGTATTGTCTGAGAACTTCACATGCTCTCGAAGTACGAAGGTGTAGGTCCGTCCGTCCTCAGAGATTTCATACCGCTCGGCAAGCACCGGCATAAGAGAGCCGTCGGCACCAATACCCATGAGTCCGGCATACGTAAGTGCAGTAAGGTCACGATCCGCATCAGTGAGCGCGAGCAGGGGATTCACAAACCGAGGAGACCCGATGACCCCTTCTATGAGAACTCCACCTCTCGCGGGTTGCTCAACCAAGAAGGTCTTCTCAAGTTCACGAAGTCCCGCAAGGCAGCAAACAATAAACGCTATGAAAAGAATACTCAGGATGAGCTTGTCGCCTGGAGGAAGGCGCTTGATATGAGAAAAGAACCGATCGAATATGGCCGGTCGTCTAAATGACTCGAATTGGGTAGGGAAGCGTCGGGAAGATACCGACATAAAGAAAGGGTTCCTAGATGAGGAATCCGGCCACCGCTGAGGCTACGAACAGTATCGCGATCACAATAGTCGCGTTGAACAGGAACTTCTCAGCGCCACGGCGCTTGTAGAAGGTGGAAGCGAAGTTATCGCCACCAAAAGCCCCTCCAAGAGATGCGCCTCGATTCTGCAGGACAATCCCGAGAATGAGGAGTAGGGAGAGGACAATCTGTACGTAGGGCAGTGCTGCCGTTAAAGTCTCCATCTGTAGCCGCTACAGTACCAAAAAGGGCAGGGAAATGCAAAAGCCCCTCCTGGACGGATTTCCAGGGGGGGGCTCAACGGTCAGGTCGTCGACTAGTGGTGCTTGGTGTGATGTTGGAGCCAGCGGTCGATTATCTTCTCGCCAGGCTTCATGTCGCGCCGCTCTAGCCAGTACTCGAGGACCGGGACGGTCGCAAGCAGGGTGAGGACGGCGGCGAAGATCGTCACCGCGACCTTCACGCCGAGGACCTGCTCGCCGATGCCGAAGAAGTTCGTGAAGGCGGGGGAGAGGTCGCAGGCGGCGATCAGGGTGGCGAAGCAGGCGTGGAAGAAGCCCATGTACCGGTACTGCCACTGGTGCTCGCGCGCCCTGATCTCGTCGGTCGCCCTGAGCATCAGGAAGATCTGGGATCCGACCGAGAGGACACCGACGGCGATCACGATAAAGAAAAAGGAACTCAGCATGGCTTTCGTTCTCCTTAAGGTCAGCCAAACGTTTAGCGACATATATTATATACAGTACAGAGCCATTTTGTCAAGTTCTTCTATGAAAGCGCTGCCGAGCCAGGACTCTCGTGAGGTTTGACCTCTCATGAACCCATCTCTATACTGTGGATAACTTTTAGCGCTGTTTTTAGGCGTTAAAAAGGGAATTCGTTACAAACCGCTAACGCGATATCTTTTCCTATGGCAAAAGCAGCAGAAAAACTTTCCATTCAGCCGCTTCATGACCGCGTGGTCGTGAAGCCCGCCACGCGAGAAGAAGTCTCCGCATCAGGCATCATTATTCCTGACTCGGCTAACCGAGAAAAACCGGAGCGGGGAACCGTGGTTGCGGTCGGTGGCGGCAAATATGAAGACGGCGATCTCCTCCCTATGACCGTTAAAGTCGGTGATACTGTGCTCTTCTCCAAGTACGGCTATGACGAGGTAAAGATTGATGGTGAGGATTATTTCATCCTCTCCGAGTCACAGATCCTCGCAATTATTTAATCCCTTTCACTTCCCTACTATCCCTATGGCAAAACAAATTCTATTCGGCGAAGAAGCACGTAAGGGTATCCATGAGGGTCTCTCTAAGGCCGCTAAGGCGGTGAAGGTGACCTTGGGTCCCCGCGGCCGCAACGTTGTGCTCGAGAAGAGCTATGGCGGTCCCCGCATCACCAACGACGGTGTCTCTATTGCCAAGGAGATCTCTTTCAAGGATCGATTTGAGAACATGGGCGCAGAGATCGTAAAGGAGGTGGCAAGTAAGAGTAATGACTCTTCAGGCGACGGCACCACGACCTCAGTCGTGCTGCTTGAGGCTCTGGTAAACGAAGGTCTGGCTTCCCTTACCCGCGGCGCAAACGCCATGGGTATCCGAAACGGTATGGAGCAGGCACGAGACGCTGCGATCAAGGAACTCGCAAAGATGGCGCGTCCCGTCGAAGGCACTGAGGATATCCGTCAGGTCGCAACCATCTCCGCTGAAAGCGAAGAGCTCGGCAGGATCATCGCTGAGACCGTCGAGAAGGTCGGCAAGAACGGTGTCGTGACGGTAGAGGAGTCGCAGGGTATGGATCTCTCCTACGAAGTCGTCGAGGGTATGCAGATTGATAAGGGCTACGTTTCTGCGTACATGGTCACGAACCCTGAGCGCATGGAGGCAGAAATGAAAGATGCGCCGATCCTCCTCACTGATAAGAAGATCAGTTCGGTACAGGAGATACTTCCCCTCCTCGAGAAAGTTGCACAGACCGGTCGTAAGGATCTCGTGATTATCGCTGACGATATAGAAGGCGAGGCGCTTACCACTTTCGTGGTGAACAAGCTCCGCGGCACCTTCAACGTGCTTGCCATTAAGGCTCCTGGATACGGTGATAAGAAGAAGGAGCAGCTCGCGGACATCGCAGCGATCGTCGGCGGTGAGGTTATCTCAAGCGACATGGGTCACTCCTTCGAGAAGGCAGAACTCTCGATGCTCGGTCGCGCGTCCCGTGTGGTCGCAGCCAAAGATCAGACCGTGATCGTCGGCGGAAAGGGAAAGAAGGCAGATATTGAAGCAAGGATTAGCCAGCTCCAGGCGATTGCAGAACAGACGACCTCTAAGTTCGACAAGGAGAAGCTTGAGGAGCGCGTTGCAAAGCTCTCGGGTGGTGTTGCGGTCATCCGGGTGGGTGCTGCTACCGAGACTGAGATGAAGTATCTCAAGGACAAGATCGATGACGCCGTGAAGGCAACGAAGGCCTCGATTGAGGAAGGTATCGTGCCTGGTGGTGGTACCGCACTAGCCAAAGTCTCTCGCGCACTTCGTGTTGAGGATTGGGAATTCGACACCAAGGACGAGGAGATGGGCTTCCGCATTGTTGGTCGTGCTCTGACTGCCCCACTTCGCCAGATTCTTGCAAACGCAGGAACGGAAGATGGCTCAGCGATTGTTGAGCGTGTGCAGGAAGCGAAGGGCTTTGCGGGATACGACGCACTCAAGGGCGAGGAAGTTCCTGACATGGTTGCAGCCGGCATCATCGATCCGGTGAAGGTGACCCGCAACGCGGTTGAGAACGCGGTCTCTGCTGCAGCAATCCTGCTCACGACGGAAGCTGCGATCGCAGACATCCCAGAGCCGAAGACTGCTCCTGAAGGGGGAATGGGTGGGGGAATGGATTTCTAGTTCAACTTCCCTGTCCTATAAAAGACGCGCCCCAGGCTTTGCCTGGGGCGTTTCTGATTCCGCTTCGTTCCGGCATTCAGTCGCCTTTGATTACGGTGCAGTCTAGAAGGCAGTCACCCAGACAGGTGCGGCCAGAAGCAGGGCTGCGATGATGAGCGCAAGAACAGGGATTACCAGGAGGGGGTCTCGGTCAGCCAGTTTCAGGAACCATTTCACAAGCATCATTTTTTCTCCTCTTCCTATCTTTTACGGTAGCGCTCTCCTCACCGCTACGCAAGGATTGATTGAATCTGGCAACTCGCTATACTATAGGTATATGACTATCCTATACATCGTGCTCGGCATCATTGCCGTCATCGTGCTCTGGGCGATCTTCGCGTACAACGGGTTCGTCTCACTGCGTAACCGCGCAAAGGAGGCGTGGTCCGATATTGAGGTACAGATGAAGCGTCGCTATGACCTTATCCCAAACCTCGTCGAGACGGTGAAGGGATACGCAACACATGAGCGTCAGACGCTTGATAGTGTGACCTCAGCACGCACTGCAGCTATGGGTGCGCAGACCGTGGAGGAGCATGCACAAGCTGAGAACATGCTCACGGGAGCACTCAAGTCGCTCTTCGCGGTTTCAGAGAGCTACCCAGACCTTAAGGCGAACACCAACTTCCTCGAGCTCCAAAGGGAACTCTCAGACACGGAGAACAAGATCATGGCTTCTCGCCGCTTCTACAACTCAAACGTGCAGACCCTGAACACCTCGATCGAGCAGTTCCCAAACAGTGTTATCGCAAAGCCTTTTGGCTTCACACAGATGGAGCTGTTTGAACTCACTGAGGAGGCAGCACGCGAGCCAGTGAAGGTTGCGTTCTAATGCCCTTCAGTTTGGGTTTAGATTACTCGCGTTAGGCTTTTCCCTATGACTCTCTACCAAGAACGAAGCGCAAATATGTGGAAGACCTGGGGCCTCATGCTCGGGTTCTTCCTCGTGGTGATTGCGGTCGGCTGGGCAGTGTCCTGGTACATGGACTCCCCTGCCATTCTCTACGGCGCAGTCGCCTTCTCCGTGCTCATGAACGTAGGAAGTTACTGGTTCTCGGACAAGCTCGTGCTCTCGATGACAGGAGCAAAGCCAGCCACACGCGCTGAGCACTTCGATCTCTACACAGTCACTGAGAATCTTGCGATCACGGCGGGTATGCAGATGCCGAAGCTCTATGTGATCGATGACCCGGCACCAAACGCATTTGCAACCGGACGCGATGAGAAGCATGCGGTGGTTGCTGCAACCACGGGACTGCTTGGCATGATGAATCGCACTGAGCTTGAAGGGGTGATCGCGCACGAACTCTCGCACGTCAAAAACAAGGACATGCTTGTGATGACGGTCGCCGTCGTGCTCGCGGGATTTCTTGCAATCATCGCGGACATCTTCCTCCGCATGTCGATGTTTGGTGGAAGTGATAACAGTAAGGGAAATGCACTTATCGGCGTACTTGCGATCGTCGGCGTCATCCTTGCACCAATCGCTGCACAGCTGATTCAGCTTGCAATCTCTCGGCGTCGCGAATATCTGGCTGATGCTTCGGGCGCACTCCTTACGCGCTACCCTGAGGGGCTTGCCTCAGCGCTTACGAAGATCGCAAGCTACTCAGCACCCATGCAGCGGGCCAATCACGCCACAGCGCATCTCTTTATTGCGAATCCATTTGGGGGACGCGCTGGGAACATGATGAATCGACTCTTTGCAACGCATCCTCCGGTTGAGGATCGCGTCAAACAATTGCTTACACCGGACGGTAAGTAGGTTTTGTGCTATAACGGGTCCGTACGGAGACGTGTCAGAGTGGTCGAACGAGCGCGCTTGGAAAGCGCGTGTACCGCAAGGTACCGTGGGTTCGAATCCCACCGTCTCCGCAGAAACATCGAGCAAATACGGTATTAAGTAATCGAGGCAGCATGGGACAGTTCGCTCCCTTGGAGCAAGGACGATCAACTACGCAGTTCTGATACAATGTCTCCGGAAGCTCTCGCCAGCACCATGAGAGCGTTTTGAACGGAGGCATCACGATGACCGGGCGCCGACAAACCGAGGCAGAGTACCAAGAAGTCCGTAGGCGCCTACAGCTGACCATCGACAACCCTCAGCTCGCAGAACTCGCCTACCCAGACCCGGAAGTTCGGGCGAAAATTCTCCCCATGATTGACGATCTCCACGAGCTCGCGACAGGGCGGAAGCCGCCGACTCCGGCCGAGTGATATGGCTTAGATTTCAGATCGCCGCGCGGACCACCCGCGCGGCTTTCTCATTAGGAGGTCGGGAGATGGCATCATCGGATGGACATCGAAGCCCTATGCTTACGAGAACGTCCTCTAACCACCTCCGCATTGTGGGGCACCCGCAAAGGTGACCCGATTACCTAAATTCAGCAATCTAAGCTAATATTTAGCTATAAATTTATGTTCGGTCTATTTGGAGTTAAGAGCAGAATTCGCACATTGTTTATGATTTATGTTGCCGCAAAACTGCGGTCCCCTGAAATGTCGGAAAGAGAGACTCTTGAAATTGTTGTGAATGACCTAATTCCTCCAGGAAAGGCAATTCATCTCCGCAAAACAGGTATTACGGGAAAACAGTACCTTGATGGTGTCTTTGAAGACAGACAGATAGATATTGATGAACTTATATTCCATATAATTTGCCTGGAGTTTCCAAAGAAGTTCCCAAACAAGATAGATCTTGAGGAAATGATGAGAAATGCGGAGAATAATTCTCTATCAGAGAAAGATGAACTTAAGGAGGAGATTAAACGCCAGCATCAGAAGTTTGTCTCTTGAAGGGTCATTGTTGAGTCCAGAAGAGTAAGTCAATCCGAGTACTTCAGAAAGTCAGAGGAAAGTCCTTGAAATACCCTTGTAGTGTCTCACTGTCCTGGCACTGCCTGCTTAGGGGTATAGGATGACTCCATTACCTCAGGTTTAGAATCTAAGCTATAGTGGCGTTATGGCTATAACTAGCTTCATTCTTAGGTTCGGCAATGTCGGCGGGACAGCTCGCTGGGTCGCTAAGAATTACCTGCGCCTGAATAAGAAAGGGGTCACAGACGTAGATGTTATGAAAGAAATGATTAACATTAGATACGCGGTTTTTAAGGACAATAGTACAAAAAATAAGTTGCTCGAACGACTTTCGTATTTAGATAACCTTACTGATTTCACTTTCTCCATTCTTCAACTCGAAGGTGCTATGAAAACAGGCGAAATGCCGACGCACCTGCAAATGCAAGCGGGCGCGACAATAATGCAAGAATTGGAAAAGAAAGGCATTCCGCACACACTCATAGTCGGGAAATCAGAATGAAAAAGTTTCTTCCTCTAACCCTTGTCATTCTCACTTTCTTGCTTATTGCGATTGCTCTTGTTGCTTTCAATCCATTTCAGCAAGGTATAGAACCTTTGAATTCAGAGGTCTCTACAACAACCGAGGAGACACAAGGATCTAGTGTCAATTCTCTCTATTTTTACTCCTACACCTACGAGGACGAGAACGGCGCGTATGCACTTGCCTGTCCGCAAACGAAGGATATTGATTGGGAACTCGCTACTTACGCTCTAAGCGCATATATGCAATTTGAAGAGCTGGATGAAGAACACGGCCCCGCCGAAATCCAGCGCAATTTTGACGAGAACTGCGAGCGAAATATGCAAATCTACGAAACGCTCGGTCCTCGCATTTCTAGCCCCGACCCACAAACCTCAAATTAATCTGCAAATATCTTCCAAACACCCTTACAGGGTCTCACTGCTCTGGGACTGAACCCAAGTGGCCCGCACAATACTACAGTTAGTCGAATTTCCAGTTTCTAGGGCTTCGTTACTTATTAATTCCGGGTTCGAATAAATTCGCAGGAATGCGAATGAGTTCGAACATCAGGTACTCGTCCCCGCAACCGAACTAATGGCCGCGCATAAGCGCGGCCATTAGTTTTCAGCATTTGTTCATTCACTCGGGATTCATTGCGAAATACGTAGAGTGAAACTCGACCGAGAACACGCACCTGGTGCGCGGTCTTACATTGACCATTCACCTGACATTCCGTATGCGCACGCGCACCCTGCCGACCGACGATTCATTGATCGCTAATCGAGCTCAGCCTCAGGCGAAGACTCTCACCCCGACTGTAGCGGTGGTGGGGCTTGGCTACGTGGGTCTGCCGCTTGCCATTCAGGCGAAGGTCAAAGGATTCCTGGTGCGCGGCTATGACGTGAGCGAGAAGCGCACGAAAGAAGTCATGCGTGGCGCTCCTGACTTCCTTACCGACGAGGAACGCACAAAGCTCTCCCAGAAGCGTTTTGACGCTTCAAGCGACGAATCGATCCTCGATGGCGCCTCCATATATGTGATCTGCGTACCGACGCCCGTGCATGAGAACGGAGAACCGGATCTTGCACCCTTGATCTCGGCGAGTGAGGCGGTTGGTAGGCATATGAAGCGGGGATGCATGGTAATCGTGGAGTCCACGGTGAGTCCGGGTGTGTGCGAAGAAGTGTCGCTTGCAATCCTCGAGAAGCTCTCAGGTCTGAAGGGTGAACAGGACTTTGCGTTTGCACACTGCCCTGAGCGCATCAACCCAGGTGACACGAAATGGGACGTACGCAGCATTCCGCGCGTACTTGGTGCTCTTGGACCAAAGAGTCTTGCGCGCGCGAAGCAATTCTACGAGTCCGTTATAGAAGGGAGTGTTCATCCTATGGGCTCAATCAAGGAAGCAGAGGCGGTGAAGATGGTGGAGAACGCGTTCCGTGACGTGAACATCGCATTCGTGAATGAGCTTGCGATGTCCTTCACCCGTGCCGGCATCGATCTTAGCAACGTGCTTGGTGGTGCGGGCACGAAGCCATTTGGGTTCGTGCCGTTTGCGCCTGGCTGTGGGGTGGGTGGGCACTGTATTCCGGTTGATCCGTACTATCTCATCCGCTACGGTCGTGAGAATGGCTTCGAGCATCGCTTCCTTGTCGCGGCACGGGAGATCAATAGCGGTATGCCGGAATACACGGTTGGTCTCCTTGAGGAGGAGCTTGGCGGCACGCTACGCGGAGCGGAAGTCGCACTCCTCGGTCTCTCGTACAAGCGCGGCATACCGGATCTGCGCGAGAGTCCGGCACTTTTTATTCGCGAAGAGTTGAGGAAGCGTGGCGCGAGCGTACGTAGTTATGATCCCTATGTTTCTCATGGCAGTACGGTTGATTCCCTCGAGGAAGCACTTGATGGTGCGGACGCGGTTATCATCGCGACCGATCATGAGGAATTCTGCAAGCTCACACCCGAATCTTTCACTGACTACGGCATCGATATCGTCATAGATGGCAGGAACTGCCTGGACAAGGAAGAGTTCGTGGATGCGGGTATCACCTATCGCGGCATTGGCCGTTAGTGTCATGACTACCTATGCACTTGAAAGCGCT
>ERZ1292623.816-Hain-H51-01um-R1-816-length-31720-cov-15_pt3 | contig 16178 bp, 19 predicted proteins | sample MGYA00564398_ERZ1292623 | MGnify/ENA primary metagenome ERZ1292623 (study PRJEB36523, sample SAMEA6512633) | groundwater metagenome | collected 2019-01-07 | study: AquaDiva: Metagenomics assemblies of 32 groundwater samples | reverse complement strand
GCTCCGCGGGTAGGATTCGAACCTACGACCAAGCGATTAACAGTCGCTCGCTCTACCACTGAGCTACCGCGGAATGATATTGTTCTTTCGGAGAAATCTTCTACCAGCAGTACTTTTGAAATAATGCTCTCTTTCTCTGGCAAGAGCAATATTCTCACATTCTTCGGAATACACTAACTTCCACGGCATATACCGTTTCGTGAATGTACTCAACCCAGAATTATGCTCATACACTCTACGATCTAAGTCGGAGGTGCTTCCTACATAAGTTTTAGCGACTTTCTCGCTTTTTAAAATATATACGTAGGCAGTCATTTTATTCTGAGCTACCCGTCTAGCCCTTCGGCTAGCCGAGGCTGACCCGCCTCGACCTGCCTCGATGGCAAGGCGGGCTCGCTGATTAGCTTGTCTCAGCGAGGCGGGCCGCGGAATATGGGGAAATGTTAACAAAAAAAGCGGTTTTTCGCAAAAATGTATCGGGTGTATAATCATAATATGATTATTATCTACACCAAGCTAGATTGTCCTTATTGCGAAAAAGTTAAGAACCGAATCGGAGAGCTCGCCATTCCATATACGGAAAAAAGTATTGCCGATGAGGGAGTAGCAGAGGAGCTTATTGCTAAAGGAGGAAAACGCCAAGTGCCGTATCTTATAGACAGCGAGCGCGATATTTCTATATATGGAGAAAACGCTATAGTTGATTATTTAGAATCTCTAAGAATATAAAATGTATCCCGTTAGAGGCCCTGCCTACCGGCAGGCAGGCGCGGTCGAGTAAATTATGTATAATAAATATTGTGACAGTAATAAGTAAACTTTTTAATAATAATCACGCGCAGGGGACTACGAACGCGACCTGCCTCTAATGGGATGTACATGCGCGTGCGCGTCACTCCCGGCGCCAAAAAAGAAAAGTTTTTAAAAATAACACAAGGTGAATATGAAATTTCCGTGCGTGAAAAAGCGGAGCGCAATATGGCCAATCGGCGAGTGTGCTATCTTATTTCGCAGGAGTTCAAGGTTTTGAGGGGCGCGGTACGGATTGTAAACGGACACAGAAGCGGTGTTAAGCTTATACGAATTGAAAAAATTTAACTTTAATTATGTTTAGAGTGTTGATATAATTAAAGGAGATTAATAATTAAAAAAGCGTTTCCATGCACATAAAAATTCAGGCGACCAACCTTCCACTTACCGGTGCGATTGAACAGTATATAGAAAAGCGCCTAGCACCATTAGAAAAACTTCTTGGTGCGGAAAATACGGGGGTGCGAATAGAGGTGGAAGTTGGAAAAATCAGCCGTCATCACAAGCAAGGAGAAATATTTATGGCGGAGATTAATGTTTATTCCCCGCATCAGGATTTTAGAACAGTATCAGAACAGGAAGACCTTTACGCAGCTATTGATGACGCTAAAGAAGAAATAGAGCGCGAGATTGTCTCGCATAAAGACAAAAAGCGCACACTTTTCCGTCGCGGGGCGATAGTGGTTAAGGATATTATTAAGGGATTTGGCAAGTTTAAATGGAAGCGATTTACAAGATTACCGCGGATGCCGCGCCGGAAGAATTAATATGAATATAAAAAGTATAATTACAGTTATCATAATTATTGTTGTTACTCTCGGACTTTATGTTTGGTTGGGAAATATAAAAAATAAAGGAACAGAAAATAATTTAGTAGATACGACAAAACAAGAAAATAATATGAATAGACCCCACATCATAATAAAAACGAATAAAGGGGAGATTGAAATTGAGCTTTTGGGAGACAAAGCCCCGAACACAGTAACTAATTTTACAAAACTGGCAGGTGTTGGATTTTATAACGGCACAAAATTTCACCGCGTCATTAAGGGATTTATGATTCAGGGCGGGGACCTGCTTTCCAGAGATGATTCAAAGAAACAGCTTTGGGGAACAGGCGGACCGGGCTATAGTTTTGCCGATGAATTGACCGGACAAGAAAAATATCCGCAAGGCACTCTGGCCATGGCAAATTCAGGGCCGAATACGAACGGCAGCCAGTTTTTTATAGTGACGGCGAGTCCGGAAGCCCCGCTTCCTCCAAGCTATACGGTTTTTGGGAAAGTTGTGAGGGGAATGGATATCGCTTTGGCAATTGAAAATGTAAAAACGAGCCCGAACGACCAGCCAGTTGAAGATGTAGTAATGGAGAGCACGACTGTTAAATAACCTTTTTAAAAATCTCGTAATCCAACTCGTGTCCTCCTTCCGGTAGGACGCGATGTATTATAAATTCGCCTTTTTCAAACGATGCGTCTTTTACGATAACCCTTATTTTCTTGCCTTTTTTCTTCGTAAAAAAATATGTTCCCGGCCAGCCATAGAAAGCACGGAATTTCCTCCAATTTGTTTCTCCGTCTCCGGCGGGGTCTATAAGACCGTCCTCTTTAGTTATTTTTTTAGTGTAAGTGGCTTGTGTGTGGTCTTGTTCGTGCGCTTTAATTTTTCCCTCCAGCCACTGCGGAATTATTTCGGCGAGTAATTTCCCCCCCATACGCGCCAATTCCTTTTCAAGCTCTGGCGCTTTTATATCACTTTTAATTTTTAATTTTTCATTTTTAATTATTCCTCCATGGTCCATTTCTTCGTCAAGAAGCATTATTGTCACTCCAGTTTCTTTTTCTCCTCTAAGTATCGCGCCCTCAATAGGAGACGGACCACGGAATTTTGGCAAAAGCGATGGATGAACATTAAGCGTTCCGTGCCGGGGAATCTTCAAAATCTCTTTTTTTAAAATTTTTCCGTAAGCGGCGACGATGAATAGTCTGTAGTTTGTAGTCTTTAGTCTATAGAGAAAATCAGGGTCAAGTTTTTCTGGTTGAATATATTCAATATTGTTTTCTTCGGCCCAAACCTTAACGGGCGGGGGAGTAAGTTTCATGCCTCTTCCTTTGGGCTTATCTGGCGCAGTGATTATTAGCTCCGGAATGATTCCCTTCTTTTTTAGCTCGCTCAATATAATGACGGCAAAATCTGGTGTGCCGAAAAAGGCAATTTTTGGTTTACTTGTGTGCATGTTTTTTCTGAAGTTCCGGCGGAATGTTTTCAATTTCGCGCGCTTTATCGGTAAATAAAACGCCGTCAAGATGGTCCGTTTCGTGCTGAAAGATTTGCGAAAGAAGCCCGCTGGCTCCGCGCGTGAATTTTTTTCCAGTATCGCTCCATGCCTCGATTGTTATTTTTTTCTTGCGTTTTACGCTTCCGTAAAGCCATCTTAGCGACAGACATCCCTCTATCATAAAGGTGCTATCTTTCGACTCATTTTTTATTCTTGGATTAATGCACACTAAATCTGGGGTCACCTTTTTTTTCTTGCGCGCACTGTTTTTTTCTTCAGGTTCGTACATACCCTCATATTTCCCAAGTTCAAAGGCCCTTCCCGAGACGATAAAAATACGAAGTGGCACTCCTATCTGCGGTGCGGCAATAGCAACGCTGTCGTCTTCGGCGTGGAGAGATTTTTTCATATCTTTCAGTATTTTGCGCAAACGAGGCGTTCCGATTTCTTGGAGCGGCACTTCTTCTGCAATTTGGCGCAGCACTTTGTGTTTTCTGTCCACTAATATATGCATGGATATAGAGTATTAAAGTAAATCCTGCGGATCAACGCGTACGGCGACAGACGGAGGAAGCGCGCGCAATTTTTTTGATAATTCTTCGTCTATTGTTCCATTAGGAAGAAGCGTAGGAAGTGACCATGAGGCGCGTGGCAAACGAAGCGCGATATGTATTCGATAGAGATTTTTTATTTTTAAAATGAAAGCGCTGAATCTCTCCGGCGCGTAATACGCAAGCAATCTTTCAATTTCCGCCCCCTCCCTCTCTATAACTCCCTTTTTCCCTTGGAGCGTGAGTTTGATTATTCTTGATTCTGGGGGATAGTGGAACAAGTTTCTCTCTTTCATTTCTTCTCGATAAAACGCCATGATGTTTCCAGAAAGCGCGGAGGCCAGCATGCGCGTGTCTTTTAAGCGCGTTTGAATTAAGAAAAGCCGTTGGCTTTTCTGCCGCAAGGCGTTAATCATATGAAATATTTTTTCATTTATTCTGAATGAAGGAATATTGAATAGTGAATCAATTGAAGCCACGACAATAGTGTCGAGCGGTTTTGTGAGATATTGAAGCGCCAATTCCGTGCCTACCAAAATTCCCGCTTTCTTTGATTCAAAATCTTTCACTTTTTTCTTTGCTTGCCGGGGCGTTTTGGCAGTGTCTTTATCGATTATTGAAATCGCCGTTTCAGGGAATAAATTTTTTAATTCCTGGTACACGCTTTCACTGCCGTAACCTAGCGCTACAAGCCGCCATCCGCCGCAGTGTTGGCATTTTGAGTCGGCGCTCCGTTTTATTTTACACTTATGACAGACGAATACCCTGGCCCCGCCCTTTTCTCTCCCATGAAGAACCAAAGGAGAACTGCAGTTGGCGCATGTAAGCGTCGTACCGCAATCATTGCAGAGCGTAATCGGACGGAGTCCGCGGCGCACCGTATACACAAAGACTCGTCCTTGCGCCAGAAACGCTTTCCTTATTTCTTTTTTTGTTTCCCCGCCGATTAGGTGAAATTCTTGCCCGCCTGCTCTTTGGTCGATGATGCGTGCTTCAGCACTTGATTCAATGCGCCATTTGAGCGGGTAGAGTTCAAGAAGCTCATTTCCTTCATGGCGGGAAAGCGTCTCAACCGAAAGAATTGTATCGGCAAAAATTATTTTTTGCCGCCGTAATGTTGCCAGGATTTCGGCGACAACACGGAGATCGAGGTATGGCCTGGATTGCGTATAGTACGCTCCCGATGATTCTTGCTCCACAACAAGAGTACGAAGGTCGGGACGATGCATGAAAATAAAATACGGCGTGCTTAATATAAGCACGGGATGCGATTCTAAGGTGGCCTTGTTGTAACGAACCACTATTTCTTTCTTGCTTAGCCCGCTGTGCATTGAATATACATACCTTTCGATTCCGCGTGAAAGTTCGTCGGCAAAAAATAAAACGCCCTCAATAGTCGGCAAAATAATGAGAATTGAATTTTCCCGCGCGAACTCCGTGCGAATCAGAGTTTTGTAGAATATTAGCCGTTCATCGAACTCCCGTTGAAAGGCGAATTTTTCAAGCTTGAATTCCGCCTCTTTTTTTCTTTCCGTTTTGGCAGTTAAAAGCTCTTTATATTTTTCAAAAATCGCCTGCGGGACAATTTGGTCTATTATCTCGCCCGGCGAGGACGCAAAAAATTGTGCAGCTTCTTTAGCTCCCTCAATAAATTCTTGTGTAAAAATACTCGGCCCTATTATTTTCTTTATTTTTTTAAGAGCGTAGGGAGATGCGCGAACCATGCCCTTCTCATCGCGCACATCGCCAGTACTCACTACAAGGCCGAATACTTCTCTTTTTCGAAGAGGAATAGAAACAATCATACCGGAGTCTATTTCTTGCGCGGTGAAGTAAGAAAGCGGTTCTCCGGCGCCTTTTGTAAATGGGATAACTTCTACGATTTTCATCCTATTAGAAGTCCATACTTATTATATTAGTAAGCATATATATTTGAGCGAAGCGCCTTCGGCTTCGTTTTTCATAATATCAATATTTGTAGTCAACTTCTAACCTGCCTACCGGCAGGCAGGCAGGACAAGTCCCTTAGAAATTCATATTTACATCATAGCAACGGATAAGAATAAAAGAAAAAACCCCGCGACCATTTTGCGATGGCGGTACGGGGCTTCGTATAACGATTTCTTTGGAACGATGGATTTCGGTAAAAAACACAAAAAGCTTCTACCTTGAGGTTCGGAGATTTCTTGATCAAAACCTCAATTATTTCTTCCCCATTTTTTTCGCTGTAGAAGTCGTGCATGAAATCCAGCGGTTCATTTTCCGTGAGAGAGCTCCCTTTACTGAAATAGCACTTGAACAGTTCCTCGTCTTTTTCTGACACTTTCGGCGTAACCCCCGAAACCTTGATGGCACCGCCGACATTAAACAATTTCCTTCTTTCTCTCGGCTTAAGGAAGATAGTTACACTTTTGGTGCACCCATCTTTAATCTCAGATTCTGCTTTCCTTGATGCCGATTCCCAGCTCGGATTCATCAAAAAAAAAGAGTTTGAGATGTGGGAAATATCTTTTACCGTTAGGCATTTGTCACTTCCCGGCTTTGTACTGATGGCGAACGATTCTTCCCCACCCTTGAGAATGGGCGATTGTTCCGCTTCATTCCAATACACCGCCCGCGCACCCATTCCGACGAATACAACAAGGGCCGCGCCGATTACAACGACGGACAAAACAAACTGGCGTTTTTTCCAATCTAATTGTTCCAAGGTACTCTCCTTGTGGGTTTTCCGTTCTAACTATCGCATTATTTTAATACTTTGTCAATTTGTTTGGTAGAGTGAAAAATACAGAGTACAATTGCCCTATGCAGGAAAAAACCAGCGACAGATTCGTGGTAAACGGTCTTGGGGGCAAAAAAACTCTCTCTGGAAAAATCAGGGTTAATGGCGCAAAGAATGCCGCCCTCAAACTGATGGCCGCCTCTGTTTTATTTAATGATTCCGTAAAACTTAAAAATGTTCCTTCTATTGAAGACGTTTACAGGATGCGCGACCTTCTCCGAGCGAGTGGGGCGGAGGCAGACGAATTAAAAAAGGGGGAATACAGAATAAAGACTGGAGGAATGAAAAAAGATGGAGAACTCGACCACGAGATATCCAAGCGCCTGCGCGCCTCGATTGTTGCGACCGGCCCCATGCTTTCCCGCTTCGGCAGAGTAAGTTTCCCGCATCCGGGTGGCTGCGTCATCGGGGCACGGCCCATAGATTTGTTTATTGAAGGTTTTGAGAAAATGGGAGCATCGGTTCGCGTTTCGAAGAAAGGAACGAAAGACTGGTACAGGATAAGCGCTAAGGCCGGAAAACTTCGCGGCGCTCGGATATTTTTTAAACAACAGAGTGTAACGGCTACAGAAACTTTTATGATGGCCGCCGTTTTGGCAAAAGGGAAAACTGTTCTTAAAAACGCTGCGCTTGAGCCAGAAATAAAACATTTGGCGGATTTTCTTTCTAAAGGTGGAGCAAAAATCAAAGGAGCTGGTACTACAACGATTGAAATAAAAGGCGGTTCGTTACTTCAAATGAGGGGACGTAGTTTTAAAATAATGCCAGATAGAATTGAAACTGGGAGTTTTCTTATTTTGGGGGCGCTCGCGGGGAAAAACATCGAAATTGTTGATTGTAATCCAGTTAATGTTGAATCACTAATTCAGCTTTTAGAATTATCTGGAGTAAAAATAAAAACTGGAAAGACAAATATTATTATAAAAGGGAATGGAGTAAAAAATAAAAATCTTAAAAGTGTTTCTGTAAAAACGCACGAGTATCCAGGATTCCCAACTGATCTTCAAGCGCCAATGGTTGTATATTTAACACAAGTAAAAGGCGAAAGTTTAGTTTTTGAGACAATTTTTGAAGGACGACTCAACTATACAGAGTCACTGGCGCGCATGGGGGCAACCACAGAAACATGGGACCCGCATCGAATTATGGTAAAAGGGCCGACAGAGCTTAGCGGTCGAGTGCTCGAGAGCCCAGATTTACGGGCCGGGCTTGCTTTCGTTATTGCTGCTATCGTTGCCAAAGGGGAGTCTGTTGTACATAATGTTTACAACATTGATCGTGGCTATGAAAAAATAGAAGAGCGCTTAAAGAAAATAGGCGTTGATATAGTCCGTGTCAAAAATTAGATGTCATTTTTTATTAGAAAACTTGGGATTGATCTTGGAACCGCCAACACGCTGGTGTTTGTGCCGGGCAAAGGAGTTGTATTAAACGAGCCCTCGGTGGTGGCCGTGTCGGAACAGGACAATAAAATTTTAGCTGTTGGCGTTGAGGCCAAAGACATGATTGGTAAAACTCCCGACAATATTATTGCTTATCGTCCAATGAAAGACGGCGTGATTGCCGACTATCGCGTGACGGAGGCGATGCTTCGTTATTTCATGAGAAAGGCGCTAGGCCGATGGAATGTATTTAGGCCGGAAGTTATGGTTTCCGTGCCGGCCGGCGTTACTTCAACCGAACGGCGCGCGGTGGTGGAAGCCGCAATCAAAGCCGGTGCCAAGAATGCTTATGTGGTCAAAGAGCCGATTTTGGCGGCAATCGGCGCCGGAATTCCGATTCACGAGGCCCACGGGTACATGATTGTGGATATCGGCGGTGGAACGACCGATGTGGCGGTGATTTCACTCGGCGGGATTGTGGCTTCAACTTCCGTCAAATGCGCGGGCAATCGCATTGACCACGCCATCGCCGATCACATTAAGAAAAATTTTAATTTAGGCATTGGCGATAAAACTGCCGAAGATGTAAAAATAAAAATCGGCTCGGCTATTCCTGTGGAAGACGAGATGAAAATGATTATTAAGGGGCGCGACTTTATCGTCGGACTCCCGCGTTCCGTGGAAATATCCACCAACGAAATCGTCAAGGCAATTGATAAAGAATTGCGCGTTATGATTAAAGCCATGAAAGATGTGCTTCAAGAAACTCCGCCGGAACTTTCGGCTGATATTATTGACCGCGGGATCATTATGACCGGCGGAAGCTCCCTGTTACGTAATTTTCCGGAACTGGTTTTCCGCCGCACTGGTGTCAAAGCTATTCTTGCCGATGATGCACTTTTCTGCGTGGCCAAAGGCACCGGTATTGCACTTGAACATTTGGATACATATAAGAAGAGTATTATTGCTAAAAGGTAGTTTTTAGTTAATAGTTCTTAGTCTATAAAATAGGAAAATACAAAACAAAACAAAAAACCAGTGTTGCTGTACGCAATCACTGGCTCCGGATTAAAGACCAAGGAAGGTCTTCAGCCGTTCCCTTAGAAAAATGGAGGGAAGCGAATCCAATCTGTCAGTACATGGGTTGTTCACTAAGCTTGATAAACTAAGCTCACGTGTTGTTTCAGTTGACCCATTGTCAAAGCGCGCCTCCTCAAGGTACCACTTGAGTTTTATCGTGTCAGCATGAATCTCGCCGATTTTCGTCATTCGTTGCAAAAGTCTGCCGTCGGGAAGCCGTATGACGAGTAGTGTTTTGCTACCCGGAATAGTTGCCTTTGGGTCAATCGTCTCAACTTGATGAAAACGAATTGTATTGCCCGATTCTGAGAGACCTACGATACAGCTAAGGTTTTTCTCTCGCCACTCCCATAATTCTTTGAAGTTATCTGGCGGTGGCGCTTGAATCCAACCAGCTGAAGATATTGTTGTAAAGCAAAGAGCACAAATCGCAAAGAACTTCTCCATAAATGTTCCCTTTAAGTAAAGCCCACTTTCGCAAGTGAGTGTTTGGATTGAGGGGTTTTTGTAGGGGATGCTACACTCCTAGTATAATACATTATATTTATTATTTGTCAATAATTCGTGGTAATCAGAAAAACGTTATAAAATTGGCCCATGAAAGCACTCAAAGAAACTTACAAAAAAGACAAATTTCTTCACCATGCTTATTTAATTGAGGGGGAGTATGTGGCGGCCCTTCCCGAGCTCAAAGTTTTTTTTAAAGATGCACTTAAAATAGAACCGGTTGGAAATCCTGATGTGATTGTTCAAGAAATGGAAACGCTGACAATTGACGATGCGCGGGGGCTTAAGGAAATGGCCTCACGCAAATCATTTTCCGGAGGCAAGAAAATCTTTGTCATAGGTGCTCACTTTTTCACTCGCGAAGCGCAAAACTCGCTTCTTAAGCTTTTTGAAGAGCCAACTCCCGATACACATTTTTTTATTATCACCCAGAAAGGGGAAACACTTTTACCGACGCTTCTCTCGCGTCTTTCGAGAATAGCGATTACACAAACCGATAATGTTGAAATCAGAACATTAGCAGAAAAATTATTAAAGTTAAGCCCGGGGGAGAGACTTCGTGACGATACTATAAAAGATATTATTGAAGAAAAAAACAAAACTCGCGCAACCCTGTTACTTGATCAATTCGTGAAAGCGCTTCATGAGAAAGAAAAAGTAACGACCAAAAACATCCGACTTTTTGAAGAACTTACAAAATGCAGAGGATATCTCAACGACCGCGCCCCATCGGTAAAATTAATCTTGGAATATACGCTACTTGTACTTCCACAAGGCTGAATCTTAAGGATAAACCTTGCGAATTTCATCTATTGTCTAATTCGCTCGAATTAGACAATAGATGATATAATAAACATATGAAAGAGAAAGAAATGGAACGGTCTCTTAAAGCGCTGGCCAACAGGAGGCGTTTGGCGATTTTGAGATTTATTAAAAATGAGAAAGAGGCCAATGTTGGTGATATTGCAAGTGAGATTAAACTATCTTTCACAGCGACATCAAAGCACCTTAGCACGCTTACCTCGGCCGATATTTTGGATAGAGAACAGCGAAGTTTACAAATGTTTTACCGTATTGCCCCGAACTTACCAGAATCCGCCCGTCGGATTATCTCACTTCTTTAAATCTACCTGTTTCCTATCTATTTTCTAATTGGAGCGAATAAGAAAATAGATTGTTTGGATTTCCTTATTGTCTAATTCGAGCGAATTAGACAATAAGGAAATAATCAAATATCGTTTTGTGCGGTACAGGGGTCCCCATAGGTCCGATCTATGTATTAAAAATCTAAAAAGCTATTCCCTAATTCCTGACTTCCTACTTAATACTTTATACTTTATACTACCCATTAATGTCTTACGATTTTTCTAAATTTAAAAAAGAAGCGACCGACGCGGAAGAATGGCTAAAACACGAATACGGCGGTTTTAACACTGGCCGTGCCACATCAGTCGTCCTTGATACTGTTTCTATTGAAGTATATGGAAGCAGAATGCCCATTAGCCATGTGGCTACTATTGCTACGGAAGACCCCAGAACGCTTAAGATTGTGCCGTGGGACAAGACCCAAGTTAAAGATATTGAAAAGGCGATAATGGCGGCTAATTTGGGATTATCTGTTTCTGTTGATGACACCGGCATTCGTGTTTCGTTTCCCCAGCTGACCACCGAGCGCCGCATTGGACTTATAAAAATACTTAAAGAAAAACTAGAAGAAGCGAGAGTATCCGTGCGGGGGGAGCGGGAGAAAGTATGGAACGACATTCAAGAAAAGGAGCGAGCCGGGAAAATGCCGGAAGACGAAAAGTTTAAAGGGAAAGAGGAGCTTCAAAAAATTGTAGACGATGCCCATAAAAAACTGGAAGCAATTTTTGAAAAGAAAGAGAAGGAAGTCCTTGGATGAGTATGGTGTATATAGTATAGAGTAGGAGAACATGAATCACGGGTTTTGTATTTTATACGCTATACCCTATACTCCATACTAATTTTGTGTCAATAATTTTATTTTTAATAATACTTTTAGTGCTTATTGTTGCCCATGAATTCGGGCATTTTATTGCTGCCAAAAAAGCCGGGGTAAGGGTGGACGAATTCGCCATCGGCTTCCCGCCGAAAATCTTCTCTTGGACTCGTGGCGAAACGCGCTATTCCATAAACTTTCTGCCTTTCGGCGGATTTGTAAAAATTTTCGGCGAAGATCCAAACGATGAATCTCTTGCCGGCCTCGATAGAGCGCGAAGCCTTACCGCAAGGCCTCGTTTAGTGCAAGCATGGATAGTGCTTGCCGGCGTTCTTTTTAACTTTCTTTTAGCCTGGATTCTTTTTAGCATCGGGTTTCTAATCGGCATGCCCGCGCCTCTCGATGGCGCTCCGAAAGGCGCACGGTTTAGTAATGTCGCGCTTACCATTACGCAAGTTCTTCCTGATTCTCCGGCGGCCAAAGCGGGGTTAAAGCCGGGCGATAAAATTAAAGAGCTAGGAACTCTTGATAAAAACTCAAATATTATTAACGCAAACATTACTAATCCAGAATTAACTAGAGAATTTATTTCTACACACGGAGATCAAAAATTGGGAATTTCATATGAAGAAGCAAATGGTGTAACAAAAGTGGCAGTTCTAACGGCCGTTTCCGGCATTATAAAAGAAAAGCCCGCCATCGGCGTTTCTTTTGAGATGATAGGCAAGGTCACTCTCCCTATCCACCGAGCCCTCTTTGAAGGCGGCAGGCAGACGGTCGTGCTTACTTTGCGCACAGTAGAAGCATTGTATGATTTGGCAAAAAAAGCGGTAGTAGGGGAGGCGAAAATAACTTCACTCACTGGACCTGTCGGTATCGTAGGCCTTGTCGGCACAGCATCGCAATTCGGATTCGCTTATTTAATTTCTTTCGTTGCCCTAATTTCGGTCAATCTGGCGGTACTTAATTTACTGCCATTTCCGGCGCTAGACGGCGGACGGGCATTTTTTATTCTTATTGAAAGTATTATTCAGAGGCCGATCTCTTATAAAATTACTAACGCTATAAACGCGGTTGGATTCGTGCTTCTCATCGTACTAATGCTGGTGGTGACCTATCACGATATTTCTAAAATTTTGGTGAAATAAAAAGCGGCTCGTTGTTACAACGAGCCGCTCCCCTAGTTCTTTACTTCGTAGCTTGTCAACGAAGGAGATAAATGCTTACATAGGATGGTGCATATTTCAGCTATCTTTTGCAGGGTCACCGGTTCATTGAAAAAGAACATGCCACCATGTGGTAGCGTTAATGAAGCTGTTTTTGCCCGATAGTGATTACTTTTTGAATACAACGTTCACGCACTTTTTTCATCATTTCATCAAAAAATCTCTCTCCTCCTATAGTGTCCATCGGTGTTAGCTCGAGATCCGCTTTCTTAAGAGCTTCTTCTAATCCAAACAGACTGCCTTTTTCTTTCAGCCATTTTTTTTACAAAGGCGGAAATTAATCGGGTTGCTTTTTTTTCGCAGTCTTTCTCCGTTTCAAAGCGGTGTGCTATATGTAAATATTCAAGATACTCTAAGAACTCTTTGGTGTCCATTTTGGGCCCCCAGTAAAATATCCTCTAGTATAATAATATACTTTTATTATTTTGTCAAATCATTTTGTTTCTAATTAAAATCACGATAGAATAGCTTTATGTTGCAATCTCAACTTTTCACTAAGACTAGAAAAGAAGCCCCGCAGGACGAAGTTTCAAAAAACGCCCGTCTTTTGATTCAGGCGGGATTTATCGACAAACTCCAGTCCGGCGTTTATACATATTTGCCATTGGGACTTCAAGTTCTTAAAAATATTGAAAATATTATCCGCGATGAAATGGATAAGGCCGGCGGACAGGAACTTCTAATGCCTACGCTTCAGCCCAAAGAAAATTGGGAGACGACCGGACGATGGAGCACGATGACTGACCTTTACAAAGTGAAAGACAGTTCCGGTCGCGAGAACGCGCTCGGCCCCACCCACGAAGAAGTCGTTGTTCCGCTTGTCAAACAATTTATCTCTTCCTATCGGGATTTACCGATGTATGTTTACCAGATTCAAAATAAATTTCGCATGGAGCTTCGCGCCAAATCAGGAATTCTTCGTGGGCGCGAGTTTCTTATGAAAGACCTTTATTCCTTTCACGCTGATGAAAAAGACCTTGCGAAATATTACGAAGTGATGAAAATTGCATATAAAAATATTTTTAATCGCGCGGGAATTGGAGAGCGAACATATATCACATTCGGCTCGGGTGGTACTTTTTCAAAATATTCCCACGAATTTCAGACGCTTGCTCCCGCCGGTGAAGACACGATTTATCTCTGCGAAAAATGCAAAATGGCCGTTAATAAGGAAATACACACCGAAGAGAAGTCCTGCCCAGGTTGCGGTGGCAGTAAATTAAAAGAAGAAAGGGCGATAGAAGTCGGCAATATTTTCGAGCTCAAAACCAAATACTCCGAACCCTTCAACCTTACTTTCAAGGACAAAGAGGGGAACGAAAAACCGGTAATAATGGGATGTTACGGTATAGGCCTCGGGCGCTTGATGGGCGCTATAGTCGAAGTAATGTCTGATGAGAGGGGAATAGTCTGGCCGGACAGTGTTGCCCCGTACCAAGTCCATCTGATTGAGCTTTCCGGGGAGAAAAGTGATATCAAAAAAGAAGCGGACAATCTCTATAGCGTCTTGCAAAAAGAGGGGATTACAGTACTCTATGATGAAAGAAAAGGCACAAGCGCCGGAGAAAAATTTGCCGACGCCGATTTGATAGGGATTCCGTATCGCGCGGTGGTGAGCGAGAAAAGTATTGCCTCGGGAGGGATTGAATTAAAGGGACGTAAAGATCAAAAAGGTGTGATAGTTACGGAAGATAAACTGATTGCGTTAGTAAAACAGCATAACTAGTTTTTCAATTTTTATTTTTAAATTTTTAATTTTCCCGTGCTAGATAAATTTTATTCACTTTTTTCAAATGATATCGGCATAGATTTAGGAACTGCCAACACGCTAGTTTATTTGCGCGGGCAGGGCGTTGTCATCAACGAGCCGTCAGTTGTTGCCATTAACCAAAAAACCGGCCAAGTGGTAGCAGTCGGAGTCGAGGCGCGAGAGATGCTCGGGCGCACGCCCTCGCACATTGTCGCTTTGCGCCCTCTGGTAGACGGCGTCATTTCCGACTTTGAAGTTACGGAGGAAATGCTCTCTTATTTGATAAATAAGGCGGGTAAAATGGCTCCCAAATTCATAAAACCGCGCGTGGTGGTTGGCGTTCCGTCCGGCATTACCAATGTGGAAACGCGCGCCGTTTATGACGCGGCACGGAACGCCGGCGCCAGGGAAGTGCATATTGTAGAGGAACCGATGGCCGCCGCCATCGGCATCAGGCTTCCAACCAAAGACCCGGTTGGCTCGATGATTATAGATATCGGCGGCGGCACCACCGACATAGCCGTCATATCGCTCGCCGGCATTGTCCGCTCAAAGAATTTAAGAATTGCCGGCGACCGCCTCAATCAAGATATTATTTCTTACCTTCGCGATGAATTTAAAATATTAATCGGCGAAAAAACGGCCGAGAACGTCAAGATTGCCATCGGTTCGGTAATACCTGACGGGCACATGGAAGCGTCTGTCAAAGGGCGTGACTTAATTACAGGGCTTCCGCGCGAGGTTATAATCACTGATTCCGATATCCGCGAATCTATCGCACAGTCAATCGGGAATATCGTCGATTCCGTCAAAGAAGTGCTGGAGGATACTCCGCCGGAAATTCTTTCCGACATAATGCACCGAGGCATAGTGCTTGTCGGCGGCGGGGCGCTCATCCAAGGATTGGCCGAGCTTTTAAAGAGCACGCTTAAAATTCCAATTTATATAGCCGAAGACCCGCTCTCGGCCGTGGCGCGCGGTACTGGGATAATTTTAGAAGACATGGATACTTATCGCGATGTGCTAATTGATTCTCAAGATGATTTACCGCCGAGATAAAAAAATAGAAAGCAAAACTGAACGTCTTTTTATTCCCTTTTTAATAATTGCGCTCATTTTTTCATTTTTCTTTTTCGTGCCTTCTTCGCTGGATCGTCTGGCGGGGGGAATGTCATCTCTGTATCTCTCATTATCCGGCCCTGAAAGCGCAGTAGTAAAAAATATAGATGCTTACCGCGTGGCCTTTAAGGAAAATTCCGAACTTTCCAATGAAAATGAAATACTGAAAGGAAAACTAAGCGATCGAGATTCAGAATTAAAAGAGTATCAATTAATAGAGCAAGAAAATAACGCTCTTAAGGAAATTTTTGGTAGAAAAGGAGGAAGACATCTTCTTTTGGCGCAAGTTCTCACTCGTCCAAGCCGTTCCCCCTACGACACTCTTGTAATTGATGCGGGTGAAAACCTCGGAGTTCGTTCCGGAAGCCGCGTATTTGCGAACGGCGATACGCTTTTGGGAACGGTAGAAAAAGTATATACCGATACTTCTCTAGTCTCGCTTTTCTCAACTCCTGGGCAGGAATTTGACGCGCGCATCGGTGAGAATGATACCTCTGTCAAGCTCATTGGGCGCGGAGGAGGAAGTTTTGAGGGAGTTTTGCCTAAAGCTATCCCAGTAATAGAAGGGGATGCTGTGACGGCCCCAGCACTTAAGCGTTCTATTTTAGGATATGTCGTAAAGGTAACGGAGGACCCCCGCGACCCTTTTATGGAAATTTTAGTTGAAGCTCCGGTGTCTTTTCAATCGCTTCGTTTTGTGGAAATAGAAAAACAATAAAATTAACTATGCCAT
>ERZ1292623.2100-Hain-H51-01um-R1-2100-length-18275-cov-4_pt1 | contig 16178 bp, 16 predicted proteins | sample MGYA00564398_ERZ1292623 | MGnify/ENA primary metagenome ERZ1292623 (study PRJEB36523, sample SAMEA6512633) | groundwater metagenome | collected 2019-01-07 | study: AquaDiva: Metagenomics assemblies of 32 groundwater samples | reverse complement strand
TCACACAAACTTTTAGTCACCACTAACTATAAACCAGCAGTAGGGTTTTCCACAACCAAAAGCGTTACCAACACACCAACGACTACGCTTGGGGTGAGGTTTTACACAATTACTACCTAACACTTTTAAAACTGTGGAAAGTATTTAATAACCTGTGTAAAACAAACATTAACACCTAAACAATTTACCAAAATATGCAAGCAACACTTTGATTTATATCAGTTTTGTGATAGAGTAGTTCGGATATGCCAAAGAGAACTCATCAACCAAAAACACGTCGTCGTGCCCGCAAACACGGCTTTCGTGCTCGAATGTCTTCAAAAGCAGGCCGCCTGGTATTAAAAGCTCGCCGACTAAAACAGCGCGCCAAACTTAGCGTCTAAGCGATTATTCCTGCAGCTACTTTATAATCTATAATCTATAATCTATAATCTAATAACAATGTTATCTCACCGAAATCGTTTTCATGGTCACGGTAGCTTGCGCTATCTGTACCAACACGGCAAAAAATCGCGCAGTCGCGACCTTGGCCTGTATCACATAGAAAACACCAAACGAGTTCACTCTAGATTTGCAATTGTAGTTAGCAAAAAAGTGCATAAATCTGCCGTAAAACGCAATCGTGTGCGCAGACGAATTTATGAAATTATTAGATTAGAGCTGGAAAATATAAAAAAACCATACGACTACGTTATAACCGTATTCACACCAGAAGTTATTGATCTAGATGGTGAAAAGCTAAAAAAACAACTAATAGAACTGCTAGCAAAAGACAAGCTAATCAGTTTATAGGAAAATAATATTTTCGGCATATTCCAAGGTTTCTCTGATTGGAACGAAAGTGTTGAAGGGTTTTGAGGGGTAGCCGTAGCTACATCGAAAAAGCATTTAACACTTACAGTTAATCAGAGGAGGCTTGGGGATGGTAGAAAGTGTTGTTTTCCTATAAAATAGTATAAAAGACAGGGAGACTTTTACCAGATGGATATTTTTAATGCCTTAGTAGTGCAACCAATTTTTAACGCTCTTTTAATTATATATGGCCTGGTGGGTGATTTTGGTCTGAGCATAATCATCTTTACGATTCTAGTTCGTTTGCTATTGTGGCCTCTAATTAAAAAACAGCTTCATCAAACAAAATTGATGCGCAAGGTTCAGCCTGAACTAAAGAAAATAAAAGCCAGAACAAAAGGCAATAAACAGCTAGAGGCTCAGCTGATGATGGAGCTTTACCGCGAGCGTGGCATAAAGCCATTTAGTTCAATCGGGGTGCTGTTGCTACAGCTACCGATATTCATTGGTATATATCAGGTTATTATTATAATTACCGACCACCGCGATCAGATAGAATCTCACCTTTACGAATTTACAAAACAGATAGACGGCGTTCAACAACTACTGACAGGTAGTGAAAAATTTAACGAGAGCTTGTTGGGGCTAGTTGACCTAACTCAAACTGCACTTGGTGGTGGGACGATTCATATACCACTGATCATACTTGCAATTACAGCTGCGTTTTTCCAATATATTCAGACAAAGCAAATTATGCCCGATCCGACTTCACAAAAGAAACTTCGAGACATTTTAAAAGACGCTTCGGCCGGAAAACAAGCCGATCAATCAGACATTAGTGCAGCAATGAGCAGTAAAATGGCAACATTCATGCCACTATTTCTGCTGGTATTCGCCCTTTTCTTGCCGGGAGCAGTAGTGCTTTACTATGCAGCGTCTAGTATTGTTGCTGTTATTCAGCAGCACTTTATTCTTAGCAAAGACGAAGAAGAATTAGAGGTCATTGCCGGTCAAAAGACAACCAAAGACACATCTACAATCAAAGAAGCCAAGATTGTTACTAAAAAAACCATTAAAAACACCTCTAAAAAATCTAAGAAAAATAGAAAAAAGAGGTAGACCGTGGATAGGGAAGATTCAATAGGCTATGCAAAAAAATACCTAGAAGATACACTGTCATTCTTTGGTCTGAATATTGACGTAAAGGCCTCTGCCGACGAAGACGTTATTGAACTAAAAGTTCCCAGCACGCATTTAAATGGATTTCTAATCGGCCACAATGGTGACACGTTGCGCAGTTTGCAGTTCTTGGTTTCTACAACTCTGCGCAATCACGACGCCCAGCTGCACAGAATTAATATCGACATTGCCGATTATAAGGCCCAGCGGGCAGACCGATTGGTGCACAAAATCAAAGAAGTCCTAGACTCAGTTCGTGAAAATGGTCAACCGCACAGCCTTGAACCAATGAACGCCGCAGACAGACGGGTCGTCCACCAAGCGGTCAGTGAATATCCAGACCTGCAAACAGTTTCTGAAGGCGAAGGTCGCGATAGGCACATTGTAATTAGCAAGAAATAGCTATGACCAATAAACATACCAGCAAAAGCAAGGTTACAATTCTAGCAAAAGTACTGGGCAATAACTGGTTTTTTGCGTTTATTATTGCTTTCTTTTTATTCCAAACCATCTGGATAGCCATGTCGGCTATTTACCCTATGCTATTTGACGAAGAATACCACCTGGGTATTATCGATATCTATTCTAGGCAAATTTCGCCCTTTATTCATATTCAACCCTCCGACGCAGCCTTTCATGGTGATATAACTCGTTACGGATCATACCTATTCCATTATTTAATGGGCTTTCCATATGCGCTGATTCAAAGCTTTACCAACGATATACAAACAACAGTGATATTAATGAGACTAATCTGTATCGGTTTTGTGATTGCAGGTTTGTTTGTATTCCGCGCGTTTTTGCTGCGAACCGGCCTGACAAAAAGCATGACTCATCTGTCTATCGCAATATTTACCATGATTCCAATCGTGCCTCTTGCCCTGAGTCAGATCAACTATGACTCGCTGGCATTTTTGCTAATTGCTATCATATTTTACCTTGCTATTCGCTCGACAGAAAACAGCAAAAATCAAATAACTTGGATAATGCTGCTGCTCTCGACCTCTGCTATATCTAGCTTGGTAAAATTTACCGTACTGCCTGTTGCATTTGCTAATGTTTTGTTCGTCGCTGTTATTTTATGGCGCAAACACAAGAAGAAAGCTTTGCATGTACTGAAAAAGCAGCTAAAAGCCCTACCAAAAGCTACACTAATACTGAGCATTCTCTTTATGCTGTTTAGCATAGGTATGTTTAGCGAACGTTACGCGGTAAACCTAGTAAAATATAGAGCTATCGAGCCAAAGTGTGACGTAATTCACTCTAAAGAGAGCTGTATTCAATATACTGTTTGGCGCCGCGATACTACATGGAAAAGAGAGAACGAAGAGATCCACAAAAAACGCAACAATCCGCTAGACTATACCTACAAATCATGGATACCAGACGTTTATAACGATTTTACAACCGTGGCTGCCTTTACTTATGATGACCCCAATCAAGAATTAAAAATACGCTATCTGCCAACCGCCATAAAATGGTCGCCCGGCACCATTGTTATGCGCGTAGCCAGCTGGGTAATGTTGGTCATATCGGTAATAGTGTTAATAGTCACCTGGAAAAGGCTGCCAAACCGAAACCTACGCTATCTAACGATAGGTACGCTGCTAATATTCTTTGTTAGTATGTGGCTGCGTAACTATAGCGATTACCTGTATATAGGCACTGTCACGGCCACACAGGGTAGGTATTACATACCGCTATTAATCCCAATATTGGCTGTTGTCGGGTTGGCTTTTCGCCAACTTTTACCGCGCATGAGACAGCAGGCAGCGTTTTTGGCACTGTGTCTTTTGCTATTGTCCCAGGGCGGTGGGGCAGCAAACTATATTTTATACAGCAGTTCGCTATGGTACTGGCCAGACAACAGACAAATAATTGATACCGTTAATCAATCTGCAAGGCAGTTTCTGCAGCTATTCACCCTTCGCTAGGGCTTTTTGATAAACCGCTAGGGTTTGCTTTGCTGTTTTCGCCCACGAATATTTCTTGACCTGGGCGTAGCCATTGCTAGCCAACTTTGCACGCAGCGCATCGTCACTCAGTACCTCATTTATTTTACTGGCCATATCGTCAATGGCTTTCGGATCAAAATAATGGGCTGCGTCACCATATATTTCTGGCAAACACGTTGCGTTCGAGCTAACCACAGGCGCCCCTTGCGTCATAGCCTCTAGCGCCGGTAGACCAAAGCCTTCCATCAAACTAGGGAAGACATAGACTTCAGTATGTTGGTATATCCAAGCCAGCTGATCGTCAGGTACAAAGCCTGTGAAATATACATTTTTGAAATTGTTTTTTTCTACCCATGCTTTGTTCAGCTTTGCCATGTCATTCATACCGCCAACCAAGATCAACCCCAATTCCGGCTGAGTTTTTAGCAGTAGCTGATGCGCCTGCACCAGACGTTTAACATTCTTGTAATCACTTTGTTGGCCAACGTAGGTTATGAATTTTTTGTAAGGCAAATCAATCTTTTTTGGTGTTTCATTATTAGTATCTGCGGCTAGGTGAGTTGTTACAACTTTTTCAGGTTTAATACTATATCTATCCAGATATTCTTTGCGAGAAGCTTCGCTAGGCGAGATTATGAAACGTGATTTGTGTGCTAAATACCAAAAGACAAACCTTCCTATGGTTTGTTTAAAGTGATATATAAACCAATTTTTATCAGAGTTATAGGTTTTTAGTAAAATCAAATCGTGCATCGTAGTAATACTGGGTCGAAGGTAAAATATAGGCTGTTGTGGCATACAAAAATGCACCAAATCAGCCTTTAGTTTGTACAAAAATAAGGCAAAGCCAAACTGTTCTCCGAGAGAGAACTGATCATACTCAGCAACTTTCACACTAAAGTTATCCGCTGTGGGTTTCCAATAATCTGCGTCTTTTTTTCTAACCAAAACAACATATTTGTTGTCGCTATCGATATTCTGTAGGTTAGTTAGAACCCTCTCGATGTACCTACCGGTCGAGCTATTAATTATTCGCGCATCAATTACAATTTTCGCCATACGTAGTTCTATAATATAATAGACTTACATTATTGACTAAAGGAGTTTGAATGATCGAAGCGCAATTAAAGAGTCCGGGTTCTGTAAATGACTTTGCCGAAGAAAGGGGCCTAAACCCTAAAGATGCATTGCCGGAATATACATCAGAGTTAGGAGATTACAGAAGTCAGCTGCTTGGAGAGGGCAGCACCGCAGTAGCTTTTAAATATATAAAACCAGAAATGCAGGAGGAAAATTAAGGAATGGCAAAAAAAGCACTAATTACTGGAATTACCGGACAAGACGGAGGTCATTTAGCAAAGTTTCTGCATGAAAAAGGTTACGAAGTTTACGGTATTATTCGCGGACAACACAACCCACGACGCAAAGAGACTGAACAAGAATATCCTTATGTAAAATTAATCGAGGCAGATTTAATCGATCAGTCATCATTAGTGCGTGCAGTTCAAATATCACAGCCTGACGAGGTGTATAATCTAGCAGCAATTAGCCACGTTGGATATTCATTCAAAAACCCCGAGCTAACAGCTGATGTTACAGGCAAGGGCGTTCTAAATATGCTCGAGGCCATACGTCTGGCCGGATTTGAAAAAAAGGCTAAGTTTTACCAAGCCTCCACATCAGAAATGTTTGGCGGTCTAGAGTATAACCGGCCAGAAAATGGATACACCGAGGATGCGGCATTTCATCCGCGCAGTCCGTATGGTGTGGCAAAGCTGTACGGCTACTGGATTACCAAGAATTACCGCGAAAGCTACGATATGTTTGCTGTGTCAGGTATTCTGTTTAACCACGAAGGCGAACGTCGGGGTATAGAGTTTGTTACACGTAAAATTACAAATGCCGTGGCCCGTATAAAGCTAGGCAAGCAAGACCATATCGAGCTGGGTGATTTATGGCCAAAGCGCGACTGGGGCTACGCCGGTGATTACGTAGAAGGTATGTGGCTAATGTTACAGCAGGAAAAGCCAAAAGATTATGTGCTAGCCACTGGCGAAACACACTCTATCGAAGAATTCCTGACCCTAGCCTTTAAAGAAATTGGCATTGATGATTGGAAGCCATATGTAAAGCAAAACCCTGCCTTCATGCGCCCTGCCGAGGTTGACCTATTGTTAGGTGACCCAAGTTTGGCGGAAAATGAGCTTGGCTGGAAGCGTAAAGTTGATTTTCCAGGTCTCGTTAAACTAATGGTTGAGCACGACCTCAAACTAGAGTCCGAAGGCCAGCAGTAGCTGCTAAGGCATCTTCGATAGTTTGATCCAGGCTAACGGCAGGCTGCCATCCAGTGTCTTGGGCTAATTTTTCGGCATTGCCATATATATCCATAGGGTCATTTGGTCGTATCCTGGTCTGGTCTACTTGTACCGTAATATGCTCTTTGCCCATTTTTTCTTGGATTTTTGCCAAGATTTCTTCGCCAGAATGACTTTCGCCAGAACATACATTATATGTGTCGTGATTTAATTTTTCGGCCATAGCCAACAGTCTATATGCTTTGGCGACGTCCCGTACGTCTGTGTAATCGCGTTTGGTTTTTAGGTTACCAACCTCAATTACACCAGATTCGCCAATACTGTTTAATTTTTCTATCAAATCTGGAATCAGAAATCCATTCATTTGACCCGGCCCAATATGATTAAATGGCCTAACTGCTATACAGCTTAGCCCGCGTCCGCGATAGTATGCCAGTTGTTTTTCATTTAATACCTTGCTGACTGCATACGGCGAATTTAAAGCTATTTCAGACTCTTCAGTTAGTGGCATTGATTGGTCAGGACTGTAAATAGCGCTACTTATTACAGATATGATTCGCGGTTTTTCATCTTGCCCCAGATAATATTCACACATATTGGTGACAATGGCACTGTTGATATTTATATAGTCCTGGGGGTGTTTAAACGAAGGACCAACAGCAGCCAGCCCGGCAAGATTTATCACGGCGTCAACTGGCTGCTGTAGCTGCGGCCAGCTTTTTGCTATATCTTGGTGTATGTATCCTTCCAATAGTTCTGCGATTTCAGGGTCTACAATGTCTTCGCGGCCAATACCAACAACATCAATATCATTGTTAACCAGCTCTCGCGTTAGATGCTTGCCAACAAAGCCGTTGATACCAGTTATAGCTATTCTTTTTTCACTCATATGCCTAGCATTATAACATCTATTATCGATTGATTTATCTGAGGCAAAAACCTATAATAGCTGGTAGTAATGAATATTTTCCATCGTTTGCGGGAGCGCTATCGCTACTCGCTCATACTCTTGAAGCGCCTGGTGATTGTTGACTTCAAGCTACGCTATCAAGGATCAGCACTTGGCTATCTATGGTCGCTACTAAAGCCGTTAATGCTGTTTGCCATATTGTATGTAGTATTTGTACATTTTCTAAGGTTTGGCGCAGATCAACCACACTTTGCCGTATCTCTACTACTTGGTATTGTTTTGTGGAATTATTTTGTAGAGGTAACTATGGGGGGAGTAACTGCAATAGTAGGCCAGGGAGATCTGATGAGAAAGCTGTCTTTTCCTCGCTATGTTGTGGTTGTTGCGGGTTCGTTTTCAGCCCTGATTAACCTGCTGCTGAACCTTCTGGTTGTGCTGTTCTTTATGGCGCTCAACGGTGTGGATTTCAGGTGGGTAGGCCTATTGGCGGTGCTGCCGATTATTGAGCTATTTGTATTTTCACTATCAATAGCATTCTTGCTTAGTGCACTTTACGTCAGATTCAGGGATATCAATTATATCTGGGAGGTTGTACTGCAGGCAGGATTTTACGCCACCCCGATTCTGTACCCAATATCAATGGTTATCGCAGCCTCTCCATTGGCCGCAAAGGTGCTGCTGATTAGCCCAGTCGCCCAAATAATTCAGGATGCCAGGGTTCTTTTGATTGACCCGAACGTACAAACCATCAGTGACGTATACGGCAATCCATATATGAGGCTGGTGCCGCTTGTCATTGTTATTGTGATGGCTATTTTTTCAAGCTATTATTTCAAAAAGCATTCACGATATTTTGCGGAGGAATCCTAATTTATGTCTGATCAAATTGCAATTAAAGTAGAGAGCGTATCAAAAGACTTTATTTTGCCGCACCAAAAAGCTAATTCACTAAAAAGTTTATTCACTGGTTCATACAAAAAAAATACAAAAAAAGCATCTGAGACGCAGCATGCGCTAAAAAATATTAGCTTTGATATAAAAGAGGGCGAATTCTTTGGAATTGTTGGCAGGAACGGCAGTGGTAAAAGCACACTTTTAAAAATATTGGCCGACATATACCAGCCGACTAGTGGAAAAGTCTATAAAAAAGGCAAGCTAGTTCCTTTTATAGAGCTGGGAGTTGGCTTTAACCCAGAGCTTACTGGTCGTGAGAACGTGTACCTAAATGGAGCTCTATTGGGCTTTGACCAGAAACAGATCGATAAAATGTACGATGACATCGTAAGCTTTGCCGAGCTGGAAAAGTTTATGGACCAAAAACTTAAAAACTATTCCAGCGGCATGCAGGTGCGTTTGGCATTTTCTATGGCGACACGTTCAGACGCAGACATTTTATTAATTGATGAAGTTTTAGCTGTAGGTGACGCTGCATTTCAGCGTAAGTGCTTTGAGTACTTTAGGAGCTTAAAGAAAAATAATAAAACAGTTGTCTTTGTTAGTCATGATATGGATGCAGTAAGAGAATATTGTGATAGAGCGGCTCTAATCGAAAAAAGCGAACTTGTGGCTATTGATGATTCTGAAAAAATTGCTACATCTTACTCAAGGTTGTTCTCAAAAAAAGTAAAAAAAGAAAACAGCCTATCCGTAAGCAGATGGGGAGACGATCCAAACATCATTAAGGCAGTAAAAGCACCAAAAGCAGTAAATGAAAAAGATGGTGAGATTGATATTCAGATCGCCGTGAAAAGTAAAAATAATCTAGTCGAACCTATAATAGGATTCATTATAAAAAACTCAACAGGACACGCTATAGTAGGCACTAACACGAGAGTGATGCAAATAAAAACAGGTACCCTTAGCCCTAATGACCACTTTCTATTTGAATTCTATGTACAAAATATATTTTCTGACGGCGAGTATCAAGTCGACATCGCAATACTGGAGAACGATGGATCCACTGTGTTAGATTGGTGGGAAAATGCTGCGCAATTTACGGCATTTCAGGCCACCCCATCTCCTTATCCCGTAAGCCCAAAAGTAAGAGTAATGTTAGGCAGTAAGGGCTAGTATGCGTATATTTTCAAAAAATCAGTCCTCACTTAATAAAAAAACTAGCTCTAAGGTTGGTGTCGTTGATGGACTAGAGCTGCTCTCGGCTTCGGATCCTTTTATAGTTAGCCTGGAAGAAAGGGCTAATATGACTATAGCCTGTAAAGATTCCGACTATATACCCAAGGTTAAAGATGCAGGTAAGTTCAAGCGTTCCAGCAATACGGATGTTCAGATTATGCATAACGGCCTGATGGTCAAAAGAGGTGGCTACTATGGATCTTGGATGGAGAGGATTATTGAAGAATTAAAGGGCCATCACGAGCCGCAAGAAGAAAAAGTATTTTTTGAGATCTTAAAAAGGCTCAAGCCCGGATCGAACATGATTGAGCTTGGTTCTTTCTGGTCTTATTATTCGCTATGGTTTAATAGCGCCATACAGGATGCTACCAACATTTGCTGTGAACCCGACCCTAATAATATAAAAGTAGGCAAGGTGAATGCCAAATTAAATAAATCAAAGGTTACGTTTATTAACTCTGCTGCTGGAGAGAAGCCCAATACTTTTATCGACTTTCCTCTCGAGTCTAATCCTGGCGAAATAAAAAAAGTACCAATTATTCCCGTAGACGAACTTGTAAAAAGAGAAAAATTAAAAAAACTAGACTTACTGCATATGGATGTTCAAGGTCAAGAGCTAGCAGCAATATTGGGAGCAAAAGAAACAATCATGCAACATAAGCTAAGGTTTTTAATAGTCTCAACTCATCATTATTCAATATCCCGGGACCCGCTAACTCACTTCAAGTGCGAAGATCTTATAAGATCTTTGGGTGGACATATTATAGCCAGCCATACCGTTTTAGAGTCATTTAGCGGCGATGGACTAATCGCAGCATCTTTTGATAAAAAAGACAGCGACTTTAAGGTTGACATCAGTATAAACTCAAGCGCTCACTCCCTATATAGGCCTTATGAGTACGATATAGCAACCTTAATCAATAACTACAATCAATACCAACATACGGGAGGAGAGTAAGATGATTAGCAAAGATAGTTTTCCAGTTTTTGCACAGTATAACGAAGATATAATCATTGCTTCACTTTTACCTAACATTGAAAATGGATTTTACGTTGATGTAGGTGCAAACGATGAAGAATATCATTCTGTAACCAAGTATTTCTATCAGCGCGGCTGGAGCGGCATAAATATCGAACCGATACCAAGGCTATTAAAGGTGTTTGAGAAAAAAAGAAAAAGGGACATTAATCTAAATATTGCTGTTTCTGAGAAGAAGGGGACTTTGAAGTTTAGAGAATATCCTGAGCACGATGGTTTTTCAACGCTAAGTACCGAGAGTAAGGGTGAAGAGTCAAAGCTGAATATTCCCTATAATGATTACAGTGTAAAAGTTGATAGCTTAGAAAATATATTTTCGGAAAATAGTATTAAAAAAATAGATTTTCTAAAAATTGATGTAGAGGGGTATGAATTCGAGGTACTCAAAAGTAATAATTGGGAAAAGTATAGACCCACTGTCGTATGTATCGAGGCTAATCATCGGACCGACGACTGGTCTAGTTTTCTAGAAGGTTATAAATATGAACTTGTTATATATGATGGACTAAACGAGTACTACATTGCAAAAGAGTCATCGAAATTATTTGAAGGATTTGCTGAACGCGCTGCAATAAATTCGCATAATGGAATACGAAACCATCATTTTACTACGTGGAGCAATGATATAAAGCACCTGGAGGGATTAGTTTCCGATCAAGACAGGCGAATTCAAACTATTCAAGGCGAACTTGACCAAGAAAGGCGATATTCCCTCAGGAATAAACCATATCTACAGCGAATAAAAGTAGCCATAAAGGGCCTAGTCGCTGATTATTTTATAAAAAGTTAGGAAAGCAGTTCTTTAAAGGTGTTATTAGTGGTCTTTGACCATAAATATCTTGAAGCCTGTTTTTCCCCCATAGCTTTGTATTTGCCTCTTGCAGGGGTACTAGTCAAGAGATCTTCTACTGACTTCTTTATAGAAGATCCATCATGGGTATAGATAGCCGCACTACCGGCTATTTCACCAATAGAGCTATTCTTGTATGTTATTACAGGTGTGCTGTACTGCATTGCCTCTAGAACTGGCAAACCAAAGCCTTCATAAACACTGGGGTACACAAAAGCAACGGCGTTTTTATATAGCCAATTCTTAACAGAATCTTCAGCAAAGCCCAAAAAGTATATATCGTCTAGGTATGATGTGTGTTTTAGGTAATCACGAACCTCTGTATTGGGTATCTTGTCCCATCCAAGCATAGTATCGCCACACAGAACAAGTGCTATTTCTTTGCCTTGCGCCCTTAGACCATTGTAAGCCGAGATTAAATCAACCAGTTTTCTTCTTGGGTCAACACCACCTACAAAAAGCAAGAAAGGTTTCTTAGGTAGGCTTGATTTTTTCGGTAAAGATCCCCAGCTGGTATAAACATATCGATCAACCTTTTGACTGTCTTTGCATACAGAGCCATTAATAATTGGATTTATGCCTAGTAGGCATACTTCAATCTTTTTCTGCGGAACCTTAACATACATCATAAAATCATTCTTTGTATGCTGGGATATCGCAAGCACCTTTTGCGCTCGCCTGGTATTAATTTTCAAAGACTGAAGGTAGGCCCACCGTTTCAACGAGCTTTTTATAGCCTCTCTTCTACTTGCGCCGTCGCGGCGAACGGTAGAATAAGATTTCAGGTAATCACACTCTAATACATAAGGAATAATGTCATACGCAATCAGGACTGATTTAACTTTTCTTTTTTTAGGAAGCGGTTGATTTTGATCAAACTGAAAAAAGAAATCAACATCAGACAATTCCTTTCCTCCAAGCCTCGGATCTCCTTTATGCTGCTTTAAAGGAAGGGCCAAGACCAGCCAAGCAAAATAAAAAATTTTTAGTATTTTATTACTTGGTTTCTTTGGCTTACTGATCTCTGTAATATATCGTATCTCCACAGAAGAAAACATTTGTTCATTAATAGTATTATTAACATCGTCGCTATTGTCTTCATAAAGATAGAATATAAAATGATGACTCTCTTTGTGCTGGCTGTCGATGTTACGAAGAAAGTTCAGCAGCGTCTGTCCAACGCCTCTTTGGAGGTGCGGACCCTGTAGGGGAGTAAGGTCTATGGCAATATTCATAATTCTTTTACCCCTGCTGCGCTTAGGTATATTTTGGCACTTTCTTTCCAGGAAAAAGCCAGAGCCCTTTCGGGTCCCTCTATCTGCGCTTTCTTGGTAACCGAATCAATATTCTGTAGGTATTGCCTTATAGCGCCAGAAAGGGCAGCTGTGTCCTTGCTATCCACCATAATACCGGCTTCTTTGACAACTTCTGGCAGCGATGAATTGTCGGCTGTGATAACTGGTGTACCACAAGCCAGGGCCTCTAATGGCGGCATTCCAAAGCCTTCGTAATGGCTAGGGTAAACAAGCATGCTGGCGCCAGAAAGTATTGCTGGCTTATCAGCGTCTGATACATATTTACTAGGTCGGATAATCACGTAACCATCCTTTACCTTCGATACAATTTTTCTAAACAGATCTTCGGTTTTCCACCCATTAACCCCCACTAGCACCAGGGCTGTACCAGAGCGCTCTTTGGCAGATAGCATACAGTATGCATCAATTAATCCATCTAAATTTTTCCTGGGCTCTAGGTTCGATAGTGCTAAGATATATTTTTTAGTATTAATTCCGTATTTTTTCTTAACTTCATCAATTTCTTCATCACTTCTTTTGTAAAAGTACCTAGTATCAACCGCTGGGGTAGCCACGTGAACACGATTTGACTGTACTTTATAAAATGACTCAATCTCTTTTTTTGCGCTTTCCGAGATTGTAATGATCTGGTCTGCATTTTCCATAGATGAGCATACTCGCTTTGATAAAAAGCGGGCGTTTTCTTCATCCGAATATTCACGATGCAGTTCGTAGGATAGGTCAAATATGGTCAAAGCAGAGCTTTTACTGAACAGTAGTGGCATATCTACAAACCTAGGAAAAATATACGTACCAGGTCCACACCACAGATCTATAGGCGGCATCCAACCCCTGTACCAAAAGCCAACCATGTACCTAAAGGGCATTGGAAAGGTTTTATATTCTATGTGCTTGAACTTGAATTTACGAAATTTATAGACGGTGTTATAGGGAATAATCAGCCTAACCCGTGGAGTTTCCTTTCCTTGTTGCTTGGCATCGTCTAGCAATTCGTCAATACCACGAAGGATTCCCAGAATATATTGACCAACTCCGCTAAAATGCCCTTCAACTAGACCCAGTCCGTCGATATATATTTTTCTTTTACTCATCAGTACATCTATTGTACCAAATAGGGGCGAACAAGGCCTATTATTACACCCTGCAAAATTTTATTCTTAAATATTGAAAGACTATTTAACTGTATCGCCCTCAGTCACCTGGATATTAAGGGTAAATTTTGAAGCCTCAAGGTGCTTTATACCTTCTTGCACAATTGCAAAAGACTCGCTATATTGACCCTTTTTAACTTTTTTCGGATCGAGCTTTATTCGATATGAAAAGCGCGACCTTGGCTTTACATAGTCTAGCTTGATCCAAGAATTATTTTTTGTCTTTTCAAAAATGTACATAGATGGCCGATTGGCTTGCCCGCCAACCCAGTCATCTGCTTGGAATTTACTATATCTGTCAGTTGGGTCTGCAGTTGCCAGTAGAATTGGCCAAGATGTATTAGATTTTTTATGCATACTGTATATTTTGTTATTAGATCTATTCTCAAATTCAACATATACATAACTGGGCGTATTAGCAACCTTAATATTGATAACCTTACGAACAGGCACTAGCGACATGCTACTAAGTTTGGATTTTTCAAGTGAATTTAAATATTCATTAAATTTTTCTTTATTGCAGTATTGATCCTGCTTCTTAACGTTTCGGTGATAGTTATATTTATGTATATGCTTTGACAATAAATTGATATTGCTATTGATTTTAGGCTTGTGAATAATCAAGACCACTTGGGTAAGAAGATGCCCCCTCAAGTGAATTTTTGAGTAATCGTTACCATATTCGGGGTGCATTGTTATTTTATTGTCTTTTTTACTATTGCCAAAATTTAGTTTCAAGGGTTTCATTTTATAGCCTTCCTGAGACAGTAATTTAGACAGCATGTAAATATCTTTAGGGGTAAAAATAACGGTATCGCCAGCATCCAGTGTTTCATCGTTCTTAAGCACATTAAGCTCTGTCGTGTGTAACGCATAGCCACCAGGCTTTAAGCATCTAGCAGAATCTAGTAAAAAACTAATTCCTTTATTGATTGAGCCCAGGTGGCCGAGTGCACAATTGCTCCAGACAAAATCATACCTATCATTGTACTTTTCCGGTATCTTAGTCATGTCGGCTGCTTCAAATGACACATTCTTTATAAATGCATCCTGGTCGGCTATGCCTAGTTTGTTGAGAGAAAGGGCATTTTTTGCTAATTCATTTTTAGACCAATGTTTCGCCTTTGCATGTGTGAAGTCTTGATCGGTAGCTGTAATTTTCACACCCCTATTTGCAAACAGGGCTGGCAGCCTTTCCTGGCCCACCCCAAAACCCAAACCCCTTCTATCTGGATTCAACATTCCTCTTTCGTAAAGTATTTGTGCCATGATGGCATTCTGCCAAAATTTATTTGATCTTAACCTCATGCCCCCAAGATTGTCCTTGTCCTGCTTTAGCTCCTTGGCCCAGTGCTTGTACCATTTGGTATCAAAATCCGAGAACACTAAAGAATGACTGTTAATCATAAAACTCTCTAATTTGCATCCCGACCATAGTGTGGCTTATTCGTATATGAAAGAAGTGAAACTTTGCACCCACGCTAGTAGCTCGTGTGTATTAATGGATTGTCTGTAGTTCTTTTTGGGTTTGCAGTGATATATTGAGAGATTCTTTTTACATCGTCCTTTGTTCCAACAAATATGAGATTTTTATATTTTTCATTTGAACATACATCAAATCCATGAACCCCATTTTGCGGGTGTAATATAAATTGTGCCAGATATCTATTTTCGCAAGCGCTTATAACATTTCCCGATCTAATTATATTGTTACCGACGATATTAAAGCTAGTCTTATTCTTAAAATACAAGTATGTGTCCGCACTAGCATTTTTGTTGAGTTCTGATAAAGTATCAATAACTATTTTTGCGTCGGCGTGGCTGACTATTCTGTGACCTAGTGTGTACTTTAGATTAGATTCGCCTGGGCCTATTGCGAAAAATGAAAGCAGTATAATTGAAATCGCGCCAAGCCCCAAGTATAATTCTGTCACGAAGTCGGCTTTCTTGCTGTATAGCCATACGACTAACCATACAAATATCGTGAACAGTAAAGTGAAAACCAACATTCTCATAGATTTGTAAAAATAGTAATCAATCGCTCCCTTTGTTGACAACTGGTATACATATAATGAACAACAAAATGCACCAATCGATACTATATGAACGAAAAATACCCTTGTAGCGATTTTTTTGAAATTTGAAAAAGCTAAAATAACAGACATGATCACACTCAATACAATCAGCATTTCGGGCATGTATCGAGTAATCGCGCCAGCAGTATTAATAAAAGTTGCCGGGTCTCTACTGTGTCCAAATGCTACTATATAGAATTGGATCATGCCCACAAAAGACAATGCAGCAGCCAAAGTGTACTGGGATGTATTGAGGAGTGGTTTTTTATTTATCGCATATAAAATCACAGACGGTAAAATCAGTGCAGGAGCTAGCAATGTCCATGTGCCCATGATCCCACACAATAGAACTAGTACAAAAAACAGTATAGTTGGTTGAAAAGCTCGTGATTTTTTGTTTGAATACTCGACCCAAAGCATCAACATAAGCAAAGTATATAAAAAGATTGGAATAAAACTAAAG
>ERZ1292623.2554-Hain-H51-01um-R1-2554-length-16180-cov-8_pt1 | contig 16180 bp, 21 predicted proteins | sample MGYA00564398_ERZ1292623 | MGnify/ENA primary metagenome ERZ1292623 (study PRJEB36523, sample SAMEA6512633) | groundwater metagenome | collected 2019-01-07 | study: AquaDiva: Metagenomics assemblies of 32 groundwater samples | reverse complement strand
ATTTGCGCTTGTAAAATCTCTATCGCCTTCTCCAGTTGCGTATCTTTTTTCGCCTCAATGTCTTTGTCGGAAATTTTCACTTCAAAATCCGGCTTAATGCCATTTTTATCAATTAAATCCCCTTTTGGCAACAACCAATGAGCAACGGTAATTTTTAGATTTGAGCCGCCGCTTAATTGTTGTAATTCCTGAACAGTGCCTTTGCCAAAAGTTTTTTCGCCTATTAATTTAATACTACGACCGTCTCTTAAAGCGCCGGCTAATATTTCACTGGCCGAAGCTGAGCCCTGATTAATTAGGACGATAACCGGAAATTCTTTGAAGGTGCCATTGCCGGATGTCTTAAAAATATCTTTTTTGCCGGAACGAAATTCTTCGGTGGCCACCACCGAATCAGGCGGTAAAAACCAGCCGGCGATATTAATCGCCGCTTCCAAAAATCCTCCGGGATTATTTCTGACATCTAATATAATACCTTTGGTTTCTGGAGCTTTTTCTTGAATTTCTTTTATCGTTTCAAAAAACTTTTGCGGCGCATTTTCATTAAAATTAAAAAGCTGTAAATGAACTAAATTATTACCAACAACTTTCCATTCTGCGGTCGGCACCTGAATCGTATTTCTGATAATTTTTATTTCTTTGGTTTTATCGTCCCCGTTTCTTAAAATTGTTAGCGCTATTTCCGTTCCTTTGGGTCCCCGAATTATTTTTACCGCCTCATTAATATTCATTCCGTCGGTTCCCTTGTCGCCAATTTTTAAAATTTTATCTCCAGCCCTTAAACCGGCTTTTTCCGATGGCGAATTTTTTAACGGCGCGATCACGGTCAAAATATCATTTCTAATGCCAATCTCCGCTCCAATGCCGCCAAAATCGCCGCTCAAGTCCTCCTGAAATTTTTTAGCATCATCGGGCGGCAAGAAAATTGTGTATGGATCTTTAAGAGAATCCACCATCCCTCTCACCGCTCCGTATGTCATTTGTTGATCGTTTATTTCTTTATCGCGTAAATAATTATCTTTAATTTTCTGCCATACTTCCCAAAAAATAAAAAAATTGACATTTTTAATCGCGCCGTCTTCCACATTATCAACTCCTTTTATAACAATTGTTTGAGGATAAATTCTTCCCAACGCAAAACCGCCGAGACCGGCTAAAATAATAAAAATAATAGCCAGAGCCGCTAATTTGTATTGGATAGATTTCATTTAGTTATTAATATAATATCATATTATGGATAAGTTTGAAGACTTGAGTGGAAAATATTTGGAAACATTGACAGAAAGGTCAAAAAAATCTAAAATATACAAATCTTATCAGTTGCTCGGACTTACTTTGGCGGAAATTTTAGACGATAATAAACATAAGTCCATTTATATGAAAATGGCCAAGAAACATAATGGTAGCCATTTATTGCATTTAGCTAAAAAAATCGCCGAAAAGAAAAATATAATCAATAAAGGAGCTTATTTTATGAAGATTTTTTATGGAAATTTGGATAATAAAAAATAAAGACCAGGAAAAGTTTTTGAGAAGGAAAACGGCTGATTTTGACTTTTCAAAATATTCTCTAAAAGAAATAAAAGATTTGATTAAAAAAATGCGCGCCGCAATGAAAAAAGCCAATGGCATTGGCTTAAGCGCCAATCAAGTTGGATTGAACTTAAAACTTTTTATCGCCCGGGTGGATAATAAGTTTTATTCAATTTTCAATCCTAAAATTACAAAGTTTTCTGAAGAAACTTTTGCGTCAGAAGAGGGTTGTTTAAGCGTGCCGGAAATTTTTGGCCCGACAAAAAGAGCGGAAAAAATCACACTAGAAGGACAAGATACGGCTGGAAAAAAAATAAAGATTAAAGCATGGGGTCTTTTAGCGAAGGTGTTTCAACACGAAGTAGATCACTTAAACGGTTTATTATTTATAGATAAAGCGACAGAGCTCTATAAAATCCAAATTGCAAAATCCAAAACCCAAACATGAAATATGTTTTTTTTGGTACACCCGAGTTCTCCAAAATTGTTCTACAAAAACTAATATCGGCAAATTTTATTCCCCTTGCCGTAGTTACTAATCCAGATAGACCAAGCGGTCGGAAAAGGATATTAACAGCGCCTCCCGCCAAGCTCCAAATCACAAATAACAAATTACAAATAAGAATTCTTCAGCCAGAAAAACTAGATCATCAATTTATCCAAGAAATAAAAAATCTGGGCGTAAAAATGGGCGTTTTGGCCGCTTACGGCAAAATTGTCCCGCAAGAATTAATAGATGTTTTCCCCAAAGGAATTATTGTCGTCCATCCTTCTTTGTTACCTAAATATCGGGGAGCGACGCCAATTCAGTCGGCAATTCTGGCCGGAGAACAAGAAACTGGAACAACATTGATTGTAATAGATGATAAGGTAGACCATGGGCCAGTTTTGGCTTATAGCAAATGGCAAATAGCTAATGGCGAAAATTACGAATCGTTAGCGAAAAATTTAGCAGAATTAAGTGGAAATTTATTAATTGAGACATTGCCGAAATATTATGCCGGAAAAATTATTCCTCAACCGCAAAATCATCATAAAGCAACTTACACGAAAAAGTTTATTGGTGAAGATGGCTTTGTTGAATCTGATGACTTAGAAATAGCTATAGAAAAAAACACCCCTCCTACGCTCCACGAGGAGCTTCGGAAGGGCAAAGCAGAAGAAATCTGGCGGAAAGTTCGAGCATTGAATCCCGAACCGGGCATCTACACAATTAAAAATAATAGACGCATGAAAATCCTTGAAGCCGATTTAATTGAAAATAAGCTAGTTTTAAAAAAAATCCAATTTGAAGGGGAAAAAATTAAATCGTTGTCTGGATAGGCCGACCGCATTTAGAGCAAATTTGGCCTCCGACATTTATATAAGTTGGCGCATTGCAACACGGGCTTTTAGGCGTTAATAATTTCAATTCTTTTTCTATTCTAGGCAATAAATCAGCGAATACTTGCCGAGCTTGCTCCGACCTGCGTCGTCTGCTTTTCATTATTTTCCTTCCTTTCTTGTGTTCTGCCAAGATACTGATTGTCAGTTTAGCATAAACTTCTTATTGAGTCAAAAATTATCTGTTTAATAGACCTCTGACAAAATCCCAATTAACCACGCCCCACCACGCTTCAATATATTCCGGTCTTCGATTTTGATACTTAAGATAATAAGCGTGTTCCCAAACATCTAAGCCAAGTACCGGTTTTTTGCCGGAGGCTAGGGGCGTGTCTTGGTTAGGGGTGGTCATTATCGAAAGATTATCGGTGGCATCTTTAATGATCCAAACCCAGCCACTGCCAAAAATTCCGGCAGCTACTTTGTTAAACTCTTCTTTGAGAGCTAATATTTCAGGAGCTGGCTTGCCCCGAGCCGAGCCGAAGGGCGCCATCACTTGCCAAAACAAAGAGTGGTTGTAATGCCCGCCGCCATGATTTCTTACAGCAGTCCTGATGATTTCGGGCACGCTGTCTAAATCCATTAAAAGCTCTTCAATGGTTTTATTTTGAAGTTCGGGAAATTTTTCTAACGCCTCATTTAATTTAGTAACATAAGTGTTGTGATGTTTGGAATGATGTATCTCCATCGTTTTGGCATCAATAAATGGCTCAAGCGCATCATAAGAATATGGCAATTTTGGCAATTCAAATTTCATTATTTTGAATATTTTAAAATAATTTCCTGCTTGTCTTTTAATATTAACTCCTCGGGCTTGCCCGGCAAGTTCATTTCCAATTTATATCCGAAGCGATCAATTTTTTTCCCGCCTGATGCAGACCAAACATTGAAAAAATCTCCCAAAGTGTATTGTCTATTATCTTGCGATTCAACATGAATAATTCCGTTAGTGTCATGGGTGTGAATTGATCGTTCGCAATCAGAACTCAAACCAATATTGGCAGGAATTGCTTCATTTTGATCTTCAATAATTATTTGCAAGTGTGGATGAATATGCTGTTTCAAGGTTGTAATATTTGAATCCAAGCACGGCACATCGGTAGTGTTAGTATTGATGGTAAATAAGTTTGGCGCGTCTTTTCGCGGCCAGAAGAAAAAACCGACAATTATTAGGGCAAAAAGAATTAAACCAATAATAATAGATTTGTGATTCTTCATGGTTTGTATTATAATATGTTCATTGCCAATAGTCCAATTCAAAAAAATAATATTGCCGGATCATCTAATGGTAGGATAATGGACTCTGAATCCATTCATCTTGGTTCGAATCCAAGTCCGGCAGCAATTAATTTACTATTATCTTTAATATATGCTATTTTAGTCTAAGAACACATTCCTACTGGAGATGATGAACGATGAAAAACTGGAAAGATAGTGTTGTAGTTGGTAACTTTGCAATTGATCCGAATGTATTGAGAATATTTCTAAGAAAATCTCACTATTACATGTCTTATGATCCAGAAAAAGAAATAATCTTCTTTAGCGTCAATGACGGCAGTGGCGGAAAGAATATTTTTGAAATTCGTAATGCTTCACATGAAAATGCAGTTAAATTAGCAAATGGATTAGGACTAAACGATAACCATGATGGTAAACCGCCAGAAGAAGTGCTTCATTGGTCAAAATGGAATCCAAATTTATTGTTATATAGTAACGGAGGTCCCGAAGCTAAAGAATTGAAAGAGGAAATGTTAAGACTAGAAATCCCACATAGAATTCTCCGTTCAGACATATATGCACTAACTTACCATATTGGCGGCGTGTCTTATATGCTTAAACCACCACATCATTCAAAACAGGAAATGCTTAACAAGATTAGAGAAATCGCAGAAAAAAATTCGGAAATACTAGCGTCAACGCCATAAATAAAATATTAAACCGCCTCACATGGGCGGTTGTTTTTTAAACACTGGCAACAAAAAAATCAAGAAAAGTATAATAACTGAATTTACAAGAAATATAATTGGCTGTGCAATATGAGCGAAATCCCATTTTGAAAATTCAATTCCTCCAATAATAAATAAGTCGCTTACAAGGCCTATAATCCAAGCCAGTTTATCTTCCCTGGTTGGATCTGTAAAAAGAGATTTAAAAGTAGGAATTGATCCAATAAAAACAGATAAACAACTAGAACCAATCGCTAAATTTGGGTTATCAAACACAATCCAACCAATCAATCCCAATCCCCCTCCAAACACGCACAAACTATCAGTTAATGTCCAACCAGAAATACCAAACTTCAATGATAATATAAATACGGTTGTTGCTCCAACAACGCAGGCCACAATCTGCCAATTAACCGCATTTTTCGCATACATACTTGCCAGAAGCAAATAATCAAGACTTGCCCAAATCAGCCAAGTGGCTCTTGAAGGTTTTGGCCTTGAGCGTTCGTCTTTGGGATAAACTACGGCAGAAATATATCGTTGGAAAGTCCAAACCGTTAAAATTCCACCAACAAAAGTCAAAAAGTGGTAGATGCTCACAAATCACCCCTTTCAAAAAAGCTGAAGGGATTATAGCCTATCTACCCCACCTGCGTCTAGGATATTGATTTGGCCGGGAGAATGGTCTTGAGGGACGATGAGAGGAAGGCCCGCCTTCGCTCCTTACGGAGCTTTGGCGAGGCAAAGGCGGAGAAAAACGAGCTTGAGGAAGTTCGGGAAGTTTGGAAAGTGGCAAAGCCCCTTTCATCAATCTTTCAATTCCTCGGACATCGCCTTTTTGGTCCGGCGTAGCAAAAGAAATAGCGTGTCCTCCGACGCCGGCGCGACCAGTGCGGCCAATGCGATGGATATAATCTTCGGCAGTGCTAGGAAGATCATAATTCAAAACAAGTTCAATTCCCTTTACATCAATCCCGCGAGAAGCGATATCTGTGGCAACTAAAATTCTAAATCTTCCATTACGAAAACCCTCTAGCGCCTGACGGCGCTGGCCAAGAGAACGATTAGAATGAAGCTCGGCGGCGCTATGACCCAAAGCGCGAAGATGAGAGGCGATCTTTTTAGCGGAAAATTTAGTCCGAGCAAACACGAGGACCGAACCGCGATATTCAGATAAAATCTTTTCCAGTAATCTTAGCTTATCAATTCTTTGCACAAAGAAAAGTTCATGAGTGACTTTTTCCGCTGCCGTTCCCGAGGGAGCGATTTCCACACGAACGGGAAATTTCATATAGCCGCGAGCGATAGCTACGATATCTTCCGGCATGGTAGCCGAAAAAAGCATTGTTTGGCGATTGATGGGAACGACTTGTAATATTCGTTTTAATTGCGGAGCGAAACCCATATCCAACATTCTATCTGCCTCATCAAGCACCAAAATGCCGATCTCTCTGAAAGAAACGGTTTTCTGATTCAAGTGATCTACAATGCGCCCCGGAGTGCCGATAATAATTTGCGGATTCCGATGAAGCGCCCTTAACTGTCTGCCAATGGACTCTCCGCCAATCAAAACGGCAGTTTTTAGCCCCAAAGAAAAACCGATCTTTTCAATCATTTCATTAACTTGGAGAGCCAATTCTCTGGTTGGTAAAATAACTAATCCTTTTTTCTTATTAAGCGCAGATTGAATCATCGGAATGCCGAAAGCAAGAGTTTTACCGGTGCCGGTTTGAGCAATGCCGATTAAATCTTTCCCCTCAATTGCCGAAGGAATAGAATTTTTTTGAATAGGAGTGGGAACAGTAAAATTAAGCCGATTAAGAATGGCTAAAATATTCGGCGCGATACCCAAGTTATAAAATCCTGAAGATTCGTTCATAAACATCTCTATTATAACATACTATATTATACAGGTCAAATTTTTTACTTTGATTTGTTTTTAGATCTTTCTGGTGCTACTCTCATAAATAGCTTGCTTAAAAACAAAAAAAGGAGCTTGTCATGAAAAAGAAATGGCTGTTTTTGCGTTGGACACTTACTTTTATTCTGACAATTATTGCCTCTTTTGTGATTTGGAAATTGGGCGGATTCCAATCGGCATGGAAATTAGACGCAACAAAAATAACTTTTTTGATTATATTTTGTTTTGCGCTGATAACCTGTTACTGCGGCATGTTAAGCTGGAAATTGTCTAACATTACAGATTTAACGATAGTAGATAAAAACAGTTTAAGGTTAATAGAAATTAAGTTAGAACATGGCTGGTACACAGTTTCATTGTGCGAATCTCTTGGATATTTAGGAACAATTGCCGGACTAATTATGGTCTTTGTCGCTTTTGAATCACTTTCAAACTACAACGAAGAGGCGATTAAAAAACTTATCAACGATATTTATCCCGGATTTCAAACAGCTTTTATAACCACTTTAGCCGGTCTTATCTGCAGTAACATTCTTAGGTTCCAATGCCACAATATTTATATGGGAATTCAGGAGGCAAAACATGGAGAGTAAATACCGAAACAATAACAGCATTGCGTCGCTAGATGTTATCACAAATACTCTTATGGGCTTTATCACTCTTTTTCTTTTAGTTTTTATATTAGCCGCTCAAGCGAAGAAAAAAGAGGAAGAAAAAAGAATTGATACTTCGGGAGAATATATTGTCTTGGTGGTGTGGGATAATAAATCAGAAGATGATGTAGACACGCATATTCGCGATCCCCAAGGTAATCAACTCTTTTATAATAATAGAGAGGTTGGATTAATGCATTTGGAAAGAGACGATCGGGGCAAGTTTAATGATGTATTAGAAATGGATTTCCAAGGAATACCAGTATTGATTGAAAAAAATGAGGAACGGGCAATTATAAGGGGTATTATTCCCGGAGAATATATTGTGAATGTTCATATGTTTCGCAAGGTGGATCAATCTGAAAATAAAGTTAAAATTTCATTAATTAAATTAAGTGGACAGGATACCATTGTCGTAGAAAAAGAAGTTGTATTGAAAGAAAATGGAGATGAAGAAACTGCTTTTCGTTTTACATTGGGAATTGACGGGAAAGTTGGCAACATCAATCAACTGCCACGAAAATTTGTGCGCAATGTGGTAAATCAGGAGATGACGCCATGACAGCAGGAACACTGGTAATTCCAATCGCTTTTATTTTAGTGACAACTGGACTTTTGTGGTTTGTAATTTACGCCAAGGGCTGGTGGTGGGTAAAAGCTATTTATATGATTATAGTATTAATATTTGCCATTGCAATTTGGCAAAATATTGAAAGTTATAGAGGATGGCCAACTGAAGAAGAGACGCCCCTAAAATCTATTTTTCTTTGGGGTAGTATACAAGAACCGGAATCTGAAACAGGATTTAAAGGAGCAATTTACCTTTGGCTGATAAACTACAACCAACAAATAGAAAATAATATTTTAGGATACCATGCAGAAAAGAGAGAACCTAGGGCTTATAAACTAGCGTATTCCCGGCTTTTACATGAGAATATACAAAAAGCTGAAGCAATGGTTAAGAAAGGGAAGGTTGTTATTATGGAAAAAAATACTGCTAATGATGAAAGTGAATCTGATGAAATAGGAAATAAAGGTAAAAAATCTTTAAAAAATGGCTTAGAAGGCCGCCTTAAAGGAAATAAAGGCGGCGGACACAAAGCCAAACCGTATGACGAATTATTTTTCTATGAAATGCCTCCGGCAGCATTGCCGGAAAAATCTTAAATATAAACCCCTGGGCTTGCCGGGGTTAATTTTTTTATTTTATAATATGACTGGCCGTTTCGTCGCATAGCTGTTGCAACCATTCTAGCATTGTGCCGCCGGTGCCGCGACCGCCTGGCTGACCATACGCTTGATATTTATCAAAAACATATAACTTGGCATATTCCAAATGCTTCAAGCGAAAACGATATAGTTCTTCAATGGCTTGATTATAGGCCGCTTTCAAATTTGGATAAGTATCTTTTTTATCTAAAACGAAATTTCTTACCGAGGCCGATCTTTCTAAATTCTCAAGAACGGCTAAATACTGCGGCGGCATATATTGCCTCATTTCGGTTAAATGATCGGTCAATCCATTTTGCTTGTGCTCAACACCAAGAAAGGCCACTCGAGCCGGCACGCCCATTGACTGAGCGCCCGTTTCGCCTCTCATGAATCTTGGCCGACTATCTGGTTCAGGAACACCCTCGTAAACTGGACTATCAAAATACATAATCGGCTTACGAACTTTTTGGAAGTAAATATCCGGATTGCATTTTTCCGGCATTCGACATAACACTTGATGCATTTGACGAGTGGTATCGGCATGTTTTTCTAAATTGCATTGAACACATTGGTCATCGTTAATATGTATCGCATCAATGGCATTATTCATAAAAAATAAATTTTCCTCTTGCTCAATCACCCGATGAATGCCGATAAACCAATCTTCATCGTAAGGAAATACAAATCCCCTAATCAACCGAAAATTATCCAACGCCATCGGTTGATTAAGATTGATTCTTTCACAATTAATCGTAGAATAGTGTAAATAAGATAAAATTGGCCTCATCCCGCGCTTCAAAGCGGCGTAATGATAAGGCACGGCCAGATTACGAATGATAATATTGGTGGCAGGTCTTGCCGGCGTGTGCCAATAAGCAGAAGTAACAAAGCCCATATCGCGCATAAAACAATCCAATTGTTGTTCAGTAAGAGCGTTAATCGCTTCCAGCGGCAATTTTAAATCTAAAACTCTTTCCCGGATGGTTCCGTCTTCATAATATTCACGAAGATTTTGGGCCAAAGAAGTTAAATAAGAAAAATCGCTCTGCGGCAATTGCCGCAATGGCTCTTCAACGGGCACGAATTTATCAATCATTATTTTCTCCCTTGTCCTGAGTAGCGTCGAAGGATTTCAAAGTTCAGTATAAAAATTATATCTTCAGATATCGTCCAATAGCAATAGCGCTGGAGGCAATGCCTAAAATTACTCCAAACATCAATTGATAGCCAAGGATTTTAAAAAAGTTGGTATGAAAATATTTTGGAATTCCCAACTCTAATAAAAGTTGCGAGAGGGTATAAAATTCCGTTGTAGAGGAATTAAGCCAAATATAAAGCCAAATAATCAAAAAACTTATCAGGCCGGCGATAAGACCATAAATAACACCAGTTATTAAATAGGGGCCACGAATAAAATAATTAGAAGCGCCGACCAAACGCATGATGCCGATCTCCTCTCGGTTAGAATAAATCGCCAAGCTGATTGTATTAAATGTGACTAAAATCGCTGTAATTATAAGAAAAATTGTAATAGTCCAACCGATAGTTTGCACGCTATCAAAAATTTGCGTGAGGCGATCAATAATAACCTGGGTTTCGGTATAACTAATTTTACTGATATCCGATTGCCAAGTTTTATTGCTATTAATAAAATCCACAATTTTAGAAAAATCTTTCGGGTCTTTGGCCTTAATATTTAAAGATGCCGCGAGAGGATTTTCGTCCAATTCTTGAATTGCCTGATTAATCGTCGGGTCGTCTTTGTGTTTTTCTTTAAAATCGGACAGAGCTTTATCCTTGGAAATATATTCCACACCGGCCACTTCCGGCTGTTCTTCTAATATTTTTTGCGCGCTTAAAATAGATTTTTCACCAACTTCATCTTTAAAATAAATACTGATGTCAATTTTGCTTCTGATTGATTCAACGGCATTATTAACGCCGACATTAAAAATAATTAAATTGCCAACAACCAAAAGCGCGGTCACCATAATAACAATCGTCGCCGTAGATAGCCAACCATTTCGCCAAAAACTTTGAATGCCATATTTGAATATTCGAATAAGTGTAGTAAGCATTTTAGTTTAAAATATAGCGGCCGTTTTTTTCATCTCGTATAACTTTCCCATTATCCAAACTAATAACCCGCTTTCCTAAATGATTAATAATATCTTTGCTGTGTGTCGCCAGCATAACTGTTGTCCCCAAACTATTAATTTTTATTAACAACTTTATAATCTCCCAGGTATTCATCGGATCCAGATTTCCGGTCGGCTCATCGGCAATAATTAATGCCGGACGATTAACCATCGCCCGAGCAATCGCCACCCGTTGTTTCTCTCCACCGGAGAGTTCGTGAGGGAAATTTTTTGATTTATCAGCCAAACCAACAATATCTAAAACTTGGGGGACTAAATCAACTATTTCTCGATGCGACTTACCCTCCACCTCCATAGCAAAGGCGATATTTTCATAAGCGGTTTTTTTAGGCAATAAACGAAAGTCCTGAAAAACAACGCCAATTTTTCGCCGCAAATAGGGAAGTTCTTTAATCAATAATTTATTAACTTCCCAATTGCCAAACATAACTCGGCCCTTACTGGGCTTTTCTTCGCCGATTAAAAGCTTTAATATGGTTGACTTTCCCGCTCCTGATTTTCCCACCACCGTTACGAATTCCCCGGTATTGATTTTAAAATTTATGTCTTCCAAAGCAACGGAATGACTATTACCGTTGTAAATTTTAGAAACATTAATAAAGTTGATCATTAGCTACTATTATTGTAACTCGGCTTCAATAAACTTATCAATGTTTCCATTAAGCACTTCATCAGGTTGCGAACTTTCAATTTTGGTGCGATGATCTTTTACCATTTTGTATGGGTGCAGGACATAAGAACGAATTTGGTTGCCCCATTCTGGTGTAATTTTTACCCTTAAATTACTTAATTCTTTTTCCTGTTTTTCCTGCATTAAATGAAATAATTTTGATTTTAGAAGTTTCATGGCCCGATCTTTGTTTTGAATTTGAGATCGTTCAACGCGCGAAGCGGCTGAAATGCCAGTTGGCAAATGGACAACGCGAACAGCTGTTTCCACCTTATTAACATTTTGCCCTCCCGGACCGCCGGCGCGAGAGGTCTCCACCCTCAAATCCTCTTGGGGAATAATTAATTGTTTTTCTTCCAATTCTGGCAATTCTGGCACTACCTCAACCAGCGCAAAAGAGGTATGGCGAAGTTTTTTTGGCGAAAAAGGAGAGATGCGAACCAAGCGATGCACGCCCGCTTCTTTTTTCAAAAACCCATAGGGTTTTTGTCCTGAGCTCGCTGAAGGATCTTCAATATTCATTGCCCGATCATCGGTAATCAAAATCTTCCATCCTTTTTTAACGGCATACTTCATATACATGCGAAAAAGCATGTCCGCCCAATCCTTGGCGTCGTCCCCGCCAACACCGGCATAGATGGAGAGGTGAGCATTGCTAGCGTCGTATTTGCTTTTTTGTTTTTCTAAATTTTGTTGAATATCCATAGTTTTAATTTCTAAATCCTAAGCTCTAATTTCTAATGAATTTCTAATTTTTTTTAAATCTTTGAAATTTCTAAATTTTTAGATATTTATTAGATATTAGGATTTAGGGTTTTGGAATTTTATTATCCTGGAGCCGGAGGCGAGGATTGAACTCGCGGCCTTTGCTTTATCCCGATTTTCTAAAATTTTGTCAAATTATGAGCCTGGGAGAGGATTTGAACCTCCGACCTAACGCTTACGAAGCGCTTGCTCTACCACTGAGCTACCCAGGCAAAATTTTTTAGAAAATCGAGGACTCTCGATATTGTAGTCAAATCTATAAGATTTGACTAATATCGGAGCGAAACAGCTGCTCTACCACTGAGCTACTCCGGCATTTACAAACGGCATTATGACACGATATACTCCTTACAGCAACTTTTAGGAGATTTTGACAATGGGCAAAACTGGAACTTGGTTAGCGCTTTTATTAGCATCGGCGTTTTTTCTGTTATATTTTACCGATGTCGCTTCCGGCATTGATGAAAAACTTGCTCTTAAAGTGATAGCAGTAAAAATTCTTATTTATTTTGTTTGGCTCTGCTTTAGTTTTTTTATTCTATTATCATATTTTGAAAAACAAAATCTTGATACACAAAATAAAGTGAGTGATGAACCTAAAGATAATTTAAATGCATACGAATGGTTGCCGGAAGAGGACCAATATCATGATCCTCCACTCGAAAATGAAGATGATGATGAGATCGAAGAACAATTCCAATAGCCCAGCACCACTTTTTTCTAAAAGTGGTGCTGGGCTATTTTAATTCTGGAATATATTTATGACTTCGCTCGAACCTACTTTATCAAAAATTCTTAAACTTCGGAAGTCCACCGCCAGCCGCCCAGATGCACATCGGGGCGGCCTGCCCCACAGAAAATTTTATTTACAAATTTACTCGTTTGCGCCCCCCAAAAATAAAAAACGAGAAAAATAAAATTTTTCCGCTCGACTCGTGCTTATTGCAAGGGAAGGAAACTTTTTACTCATTTGTTAGGACAAAAAATATACCCCGTTACTTTATTAATAAATAAATTTTACCTCCTTTGATTTCTTAGTGCAACAACGCACAAAATAATAAAGAATAAGGGCAGAAAAACAAAACCATTAAGTAAAAACCAGCCTGCAAGTAAAAATCCGCCCTCAAAAGTTGATTTTTCAATCACCCCCCCATAAAAAACGATAAGCGCGGTAATAAGCCACAAAGGATAAAAAATCCATTGCGCAATATTAATACTAATAGCAACTGATCCTCTTATAGATTTTTGGGTATAGGCAATGCCGGTAATAAATAATAGAACTAGAGCCGTAACGATATAAATGAAGTATTCATAAGTAGTGGCACCACCCACATCGCCAGCTCCAAATAATGCCCATGCCACTTGGCTAATAATAGCGAGCGCGCTTACAATCCAACCGAATATAATCATAAATTGATAGTAACAGATAAATTATTTACATCAAAGGCCTATGATAGTATATAACAATAGTATATAATAAAAGAATGAGAAAAGTTGTTTTAATCTCCCTAATCTTTTTTGGGATAGCGCCATTTTTAACAAACAACAATAATGCGAATGCGGGTTTTTTTGAAATGATGCTTGAAATTTTAACCAAAGAATCATCGCGATTGAATGAATTAATAATGAATGCAAAAAATAAGGAGGAAATAACCAATGCGCTTAAGCAAGCTCAAAGAGTAAATAATGACATTATAGAAGTAACAAGGGCTATAGAAGAGGGTAAACAAAAACTGGCAGATGAGGTCACGCAACAGTCAATAAGATCACTTACCAGAAGTAGTGAAATAAAACCCTTTAAAGAATTTGTTACGGAAGTCGCAGAAACATCTGCGCGAGAAGCGCTTGAGGCGGGGAAAAAAGACTTGACAGAAGTTTTAGATTTCACTCGTAAAAAAACAATAAAAGTAATCGGCGAAGAAGATGTAAAAAAATTACATAACTTCGAATTTAGTGAAATTATAACTAAGGGGACCTTCAAGGCATATGATGCATATGAGGCACAAGAATCAGGAAAACTGCGAAATGCCATACGTTTTATTTCAGAACAATTAACCAAGAGCCGCACACCATGGAAGCCCGTAGTATATGCTCTTAGGTTTGGGAAATTTACTATTACGATCATCGGTCGCGCCGTTGCAGGCGCTCAAATTGCCTATGAATTTACAGTTTTCGATGAAAATGCGCAAAAAAAATTATCCAATTTTAGTATTGTTCGCACCCCTGATCAGTTATTGGAATTATTAGACTTCCCCTCGCAACAAGTAAAAGATCTTAGAGAATTTGCCCAATATAGTCCGTTACGAGAAATGTCTAAAACGCTACAAAAAGCAAAAGATAGACAACAAGGTGATTTCACCAAAGACAAGATCGCGATCATCAAAGAAATTAATGACCTCAAAAACTGTTTACATTATGAAGGAACAACACGAGTTTGTATTTTGAAACATGGATTTGGTGAATTGATTTTTAAAAGTTTTATCGACGGATTATTTGGGTCAAAAAAACCAGCACCACCCAGTCAAGAAATTTTATATCTCAATAAGCCAAACGATATAATCAAAATTAAAAATCAAATTGACATTCTTGAAGAAAGATATGAAGTTATTGATGAGCGAGCGAAAAAAAATTATGAAAAATACCGCAAACAAGAACAAACCGCTATACAAAAACGAGCGCAATTACGAGAGCAAAATAAACAATCTGAAGAATATTAATGTAGTTAAGTTTATGATTTTCAAAAAAATGTGTAATTCTAATCTTGTTTTCTTGTTCAATAATATTAATTTCGTTTATTTCTCATGGTCAGATAAATAATAAAGGTCTTTAATACATTCTCTAGTCAATATCTTGAACGCACTCTGTGCGGCGAGCCAGTGTTTCTATACCTTTTCACACTTCGTGCGATCGCATCGGTCGGTCAAAAATCGGAAAGTCTAATCTTGGAGCGAGCGACGGGAATCGAACCCGCGTTTCGACCTTGGGAAGGTCATATATTACCACTATATTACGCTCGCCAAATAAAATTAATTAACTTCTATTCTCTCTCCACTCCAGCGGAGACCGCTGGAAAATACCCAAATACTAGCCGATTGTTTTTTATTTTTCAACCAATTATCTAAATTTTCGTTTTTATCTTGCAAGTTTTTTTGCAAGAGTTCTGCCGCTATCTGCGGACGCAAAATTAAATCCTTAAAAACTTCCCAAGAAACACCGTAAGTAATAACGGCTCCTTGTTCTAAATTGGGATTTTGTTGAATGATGGTTGCTAATTGGCTTTCAATATCGGACGAATTTACATCTTCATAAATCAGAGCGTTTTCTATTAATTTATCTAAAGTGGCGCGGCGAATTTCTTTTTGCAAATCCTGTTCGCTAACTTCCGGTTTTTTTATTTTTACATAATAACCAAGAGCGGATTGATAATTATTTTCTAAATTTCGGGCGGAAATAATTTTATAGTTTACAGTCGCCGCTGGGTAAAAACCCCTATTGACAGTCCAATATGATCCCCAACCAACGACTAACATTATTAAAAAAATGGAAAAATATTTAATCATACTAGTGTTTTGGCGGGATAATTAATAATTTTTCCCCCGGACTGACATAATTAAAGCGCGATTTTAGCTCTTTTGCTAAATTTTCCGGTCTTTTAAAATATTCCAAGTCGGCGACAAGTTTTTGATTTTCTTCATAAATACCGTCTAATTGATTGTTCACTTTAGCCAAATCTTTTTCTAAAGACAATTTTTGTAAATATAATTTATATCCTTGATAACCAGAAAAACCAATTAAAACCAAAAGCGCTGCGGTAAAAATATAGCGGATCACTTTTTTAGTTTAACATAATCAATCTAAAGAACCCCATACCATCTTCTCGCCATTCGTCCGAAGTAACGAGAAAAACAGAACTCAACCAAACTATGGAAGTTTAACTT
>ERZ1292623.2551-Hain-H51-01um-R1-2551-length-16182-cov-7_pt1 | contig 16182 bp, 20 predicted proteins | sample MGYA00564398_ERZ1292623 | MGnify/ENA primary metagenome ERZ1292623 (study PRJEB36523, sample SAMEA6512633) | groundwater metagenome | collected 2019-01-07 | study: AquaDiva: Metagenomics assemblies of 32 groundwater samples | reverse complement strand
CCACCTTTTCCATTTAAGAGGTAATTGCATTTTATCTTTTCTTTTTTTGCCAGACTTTTTAGAGAATATCCTATTTGCACCTGAGGTGAAAATCCTAGTCTATTAACAAATGGTTTTTTAAGAAGAAGGCTCATGCCTAAAAAAATAATGCTCTCTTTTGCAAAATTAGACTCATCAAATAAAGATTCGTAATCGTATGCTTTTATGTGTATAGGAAGATTACTTTCTTTTTCTAACTGCTTTTTAATGTGCTGTGCTTCTTCAAGTTGTTGTTTTAAAGAGATTGATTTAAAAATTACAGCAATGTCTATATCTCTAGGATTTTTTCCTTCTTCTAAGGTTGAACCAAATTGTACGATGTCTATGATTGCCTTGCTATAATTCAATTCCAGCTTTTTTTGCCACAATTTGTGCGTCATTTTTCATTACCTCCGCTAATTCTTTTGAAAGTTTTTGAATATAACTATCTTGATAGAATGGAAAGTCTTTGTCTAAAATATCATAGATATCAGGCAGCTCTTTTTGAGCCATGCGAAAGCGATCGTTATGAGATGAAGGGGTGTGATTTGTTTTCTGAAGAAGGAGCAGGTCTATATATGCAACAATCGCCTTAAAAAATAGCACAACTGCGGAATTATATCTTTCTTTTGCGTATTCGTCCAGTCCTGAGGAAAAATATTCTCTTGCTGTTTGCTCTAAAATATCGTTTTTCATACCAGGTAATAATTTTTAAAGTATATAAATCTTTTCTTGTCAGGTAAGAAAAAGAGTTTCATTTGTTTACATTTTCTTGTCAGGTAAGAAAATTCATTTTTTATTCAGTTGTCACGATTTTTTCTTTTTCTGTTATAATAATAGTGTGCTCTGCTTGTGCGACTTTTCCATTTCCCGCTTCAATTAATTGAGGGTAGTGATGGAGTAATTTTGCTTCTTCCAGTCTTTGGAGGGCTAAGAAGGCTCGTGTTCCAAATTTTTTCTGGAGCCAGCGAGAGCAGAAAGGAAGAGTTTTGTACTCTTCCTGGATAAAAGCAAGAACTTCGCGTGCAAAATTATCTCTGACGTTTCCTGATTTTTCCAAGTGATAGATTCCTGATTTTTTTCCATCCCTGACAGAGCCAACTCCTGAAGTAGAGAAAGGCTCGATTGCGTAAACTCCTTGTAAGAGGGGCTTTTCTCTGGAGTTGTTGTAATTAGGGATTGTAATGCCTGCATGAAGAGAGTATTTTTCTATTGAATGTCCTGAAAGATTGATTATTGGAGTGAAGCCAAGCGATTTTATTGTTTTTTCAATAACTGAGCCTATTTCTTTCAGCTGAATTTGATATTTAATGATTTTTGTTGATTCTTCAAGAGCTTTTTCTGATGCTTCTATTAATTTTTTGTTTTCCTCATTGTTTTCTAAATCCAGAGAAAAAGCTGTGTCTGCTATTAATCCATTTAAATGCACGCCAATATCTACTTTTAGCAAGCCAGAAGCTGTTTGAGAATCATTGAAAGAAGGAGTTGAGTGGGCAGCTATTTCGTTTATTGAGAGATTGACAGGAAATGCAGGCTTTCCTCCTAATTCAATAATTTTAGCTTCAATTTTTTCAGCTATTTCAAGGAGAGGCATATTTGGCTTTATTATTGTTCTAGCGTATTCTTTAACTTGCACGGTAATTGTTCCTGCCTTCTTCAGCTTTTCTATGTCTTCTTGGTTCATTTCTAAACAAGCAAAATAACATTTAAAATAGTTTGGATTACGAGATTGAATTAACCTATTCTAGAGGGCATTATTCTCTTTTCTCTTTGCAAAAGGTTTTCATACAATATTTTTTTGCCGAATTTAATGAAATCGTCTACAGAATTAATTTTATATATGCTTATTCCATCATAAGTGCCGCTTGTTTTTTGGTCGTATCCTGGAATATCTAAGGAGAATCCTTCGGTGTGAAGAATTATTGGGCGATAGTTTTGGTTTTCGTTCAGAAAAGAAGTTAGTTCTTTTATATTTGATATTCCTCCGTCAGTGATTATTACAATATCAGCCAAGTTTCCTTTTTTCTCTCTTGCACGCATTGTGACGCGAGCTTGTTTTTTCATGTAACTCTTTGCGAGAGGGTGAGAGGCAAGCATTTTTTCATCCATGTAATAATTCTTTCTTGTTTCTTCTAACTCCTTTCTCATTTTTTCAATGTCGAATGTTGTGCCTCCGCCTTTGTAACTGCATAATATTCTCAGCAATTCATCTTCTCTTTTTGTCTGAGAAAGTTCATCGCAAGAAGCGTCAAAAAGAGCAATTTTTACTTCAGCCCCGCTTCCAATGTAGCTTTGCACCAGCATTGTGCCGGCTAAAGTTGCGTAGCATTTATCAGCAGAAGGATCCGGCATACTGCCGGATGCGTCTTTGTATAGTATAAGAGAAGGAACAACATCTAACTCTGAAGGCGAGAGAATTTTTCTTTGCCTGCGCGTTTTAGTCAAACCAGGGATAATCATGCCTCCTGAAAATCTCAAATCAATTCTTGAAGGGTTGTCTGATGGATGGAATTCTTTTAAGCCGAATTCAATATTCTGCAACTGAAGGGCGCTTATTCTTTTTGGGCGGATAACTATCCCATTATGTGCTCTTGCAAGAGTTTTGTAATATTCAACAACTGACATCTCTGCTATTTTATTGTCTAATGGAGTTTTTCCTATTCCTTTCCCGCGCACATCACTCTCTGGAGATTTTTTCAAAAAGTATTCCATTATTTTTTCATAATCTCCTTTAGAAATACGCTTTGAAATTTTCTCTAAAGCAGTTATTATCTTATCTTTTTCTACTTCCGGTAAGTTTTCTATGTCTTCAGCAGTTATTCTTTGAATTGCTCCTGAATAAATAAGATTCTTTAATCCTTGCATAGAATTGCCTCCATATTTTTCATCAGATTCAAGCAGCGGAAGTATTGATTCACCGAATATTTTAAGCTGTGCAGTGTGGAATCCATATTCCTGTGAGTCTGCAACAACAATTTTTTCTAACCCTTTTAGTGCAGAGTCAATTTTTCTGCTATCTTCTTTTTCTAATTTCATATTACTTATCTGCTCAATCTCCGGAAGAGCCATTGTTCTTCGATATTCTTTGTGAAGAGCAATAGCTAAAAGAGAGGGAGGATTTGCCTTGAAACTTGCTGTTAAGGTATTTTTTAAATCATCAGAATGCATACTGTTGTTTACAATTAAATTATTGTCTTGGTAGTCAAGGTAAAGTTGATAAATCATGTCTTGTTTTGCTCCTCCTGCATCTGGGAAAAGTCTCGTTGTGTTGTATGATAAGAACAGAGAGAGTGATAGTTCTGCAGGGTGGAACATATAGTGCCCTATTTCATGTGAAATCAGCCCTCTTGCTATTGAGAGAAAGGCTGACTGTTTATCTGAATGAGCAGACAATTTTTTTACAAAAGGCAAGTTAATTCCAACAACGTTATTAATCTGATCAAATAAAGCAGTGCCAATTCCTGATTCTAAAGATTCTTTTTTAATTATCATTGGACCTTTTACAGGAGGGCGGTAATAACTATTCTTTACTTCCTCAAATCCTTCTATGATAGTTAGTTCTTCTTGTGTAAGTTTCTCTTGTATATCTTCAGTTTTTTCCATTTTTCTCCATTATACTCATATAAAATTCCTTTATTTCTTTGTTTAAAAACATATTCATTTTCTTTATATTACCATTATGTTTAATATATTTCTGCCTTTGTTCTTCAATAAATTGCTTTAGTTGAGGAGAGTATTTGCCTTCTTTGTCTAAAATATCACATTTTCCATTATAATCTGCAATCCAAGAACCAACATAATCTCCTTTTATATTACTAATCTTTAATGTATCTACATATTTACAGGCAAGAAATAAATAAGGAAATTCTCTTCTCTTAAGATCAATTTCAAGTGATGTTGTTTTATTTAATTTATGATTCTTTTCTGTAAGCAAAGACAATAAACCCCCAATATAAGCGCCCCTTGTTCTCTGATTTTTAGATTCTTCAAATGATAAAGCAGTTGTTAAATTACTGATATCCTGAACATCATAACTTCCTGCTCTTTTGCTTATTTGTTCGTATAAATTTAGTCTGAATTTATGGATTTTAAAATACCAATCATCTGGAAGAACAATCTCTCTTTCCAACTCTCTATTTAATTTAATTAGTCTTTCAAGAGGACTTTCTTCAGAGGTTTTTATTTCTCTTGGAGGGAGAATGCCTTTTAGTTTGTCAAATGGGTTTGTCATGTTAGACTCACCTATTTTTCTGCTTATTTTTTAGTGAATTAACAGCAATTGCTTCTAATATAGTACTAGCAAGCGGGTGATCTGTCTTCTCCAAAACATCTACTGCTCCTGTATGATCTCCCTTTTGTAATCTTATTATCGCCTCTCTGCATCTTTGGAAAGATAAATTTTCGTTTCTTGCGCCTTTAAAGTCTACAAAGTTTGACCATGCGGTTTCTATAAGCTTTCTAGCCATTTCATGGTTTATGGGCAGATTACGATTAGCATTTAAGCACTCTTGATAAAATTCTGCGTGCGGTTTTATTCTTCTTGGAGTTGTATAGATAAAAGCTCCCTTTACATCTTCTGAATCTGCTTTTTCTTTTCCTGAATACCAAGCTATCATTTTTGTAGTAGATTCAAGATCTTGCAATACTCTGCCTGCAAAACTCTCTTTATTGAGAAATTGAACATAATTTCTGTCGTGACTGCTGTTTGAGCGAGGATCTTCATACCTAACTCTCCCAAATTGTTTACTCCAATTTGCTTCCGAAAGCATAGAATAAATAAATAATCTTGCTTCTGGATCAATTTCAATTCCATTTATTTCATTTCTTATTATTTCTAACTTTCCATTATGGACGAATGGAACGCCTCTTTCCTCAAATTTTTTAATAGTTTCATCTTGGATTTCTGAAATTTTTTTTAATATATCGCTGCAATTATTTTTATTTCTCTCATAGAAAAAATCAAGTTTGTCTACTAATTTTTCTAGCCCTAATTTTTCTTTTACTTTAAAACGAGAGTTTAATACAATGTCTTCGTGGACTATCAAGTTAAAATATGGCGGCTCAAGGACAAGAGAAAAATTATCAATCAGATTTTCGTTCAATATAAATGTTCCACCATATGTCTCAGGATTGATTGTTGCAATAACTATCTGCCCTGGAATTTTCCATGAGTGGTTTGCATACTGCCAAACATGTGATGCTATTCCTTCACGAATTTTGTTTTGTGCGAACTCATCAAAACGATTTAATTCGTCAATGATAAGAGTCGGGCTGTAAGCAGATTGATATAAGAAAGCGACATCTTTGCCCTTTTGGAGTTCAGCTAAATCAGTTGTTGCGTAAATATCATTAACTGAAACACCAGGTATTCCTGTTATTTTTCTGCGCTCAAAAAATTCATAGGGGAGCTGTGAAAGTGTGCTAGCAACTACTGAGGCGAGGTGAGTTTTTGCGGTTCCAGAACCTCCCTCTATCAGTGTATTTTTTCCCATAATAGAGTTAAGGATTAAGTATGTGGTTGTAATAGGAATCATTCTAGAAGCCTCATTGCCCATATTTTTAAAGCAATCATATGCTGTTTTTTCAGGGTAATATGGGTTTCTTGGGACTTCTGCTACAAAATTTTCGTTTATGTAGTCTGCCATTTTTCTTATAGAGTCTCTGTATTCCATGATTTTTAATGGATGTTATTGGTATTTAAATGTTTGTGTTGTTGTTACTCTATCATAATTACACTTAAGAGTTTGAATGGAATAAGAGCATAAAAATAAATTAATGCTAAATACTATTTAGATAGTAGTTTTTTCAGTTTGGGATAATTTATTTGAAGAAAATGCAATATTTTTAGTGCATATTCAGTATCGAGTTGTGTTCTATAATAAATAATATGGGTTTATGCTAGATAAGGGTGTTGTCGAGATTAAAATGCAATCTTTTATTAATCTATTTTCTCAATCTTCTTTCTTTTGGCACATGGTTGATAATGTAATCGCCTGTTGAGATGCCGCAGCCGAGAAAGTCAGAGTTGTGGCGGACAAGGAAAACACCTTTAGATGTTTTGATTTCAAGATTATTGCCGCGAATCCAGAGAGACAGCTGTTCATCAGAGATATTGATAATGTTTTTGCTGATTTGTTGGGCTAGTAATTGTGTAGCGTCAAAGCTTAGACGAAGCTGTTTTTCGTGCTCCATTCTTAATATGTATAATCCTATGATTTCTATATTTGCTATTTCGGATAGTTTTTTTATTTCATCTTTTGAAAGATGGCCTGAGAAAGCGCGGATTTTTTCTTTTCCTGTTTGCAGCAACAAGAAAGGCAATTCTTGAATGTCAAATTGCTCTTTTAGCAACTGGATTATTTTTCTTTTTTCTGATGAGCTTATGAAATGGAGATTCATTTTATTCTTGACCTCCATTCTTGCAGTATGTTTTTATATCCTTCTTTTTGTACTATATCCCATGCATTTTTGTAATCAGGATAGTTTTTCGTAATCCAGATTTCTATTTTCAAACGTCTTTCATCAAAGAACTTTTTGTATATATGTTCATGAATTGCGTGTAATGGTACGTGTACTTTAGTTCTTATAGAGTATTTTTTGTATTTTCTCCAGATATAATTCCATGATTTTTCTGATTTTTCTGTGTTTCCTTCTTGTGTGAAGAGTTGATGTATAAGTTCATGTACAAGAACATCGATAGATCTATTAATGTGTTTTTGATATATGGGCAATGTTAGAGGATCTGAAAAAGGCAATGATCTGCCAACTATGTAACAAATTATCTTTTTCTCTTTCCATGAAAGCTTTGATATTTTAGATAACTCTTTTAGTATTGTTTTTTCTTTTTTTCTCCAGAGTCTTTCTACTTTTGGTATATATTCCATAACTTTTTGTTGATTTGGATATTTTTCTTGACCAAATTTCATACTCTTTGACCATTCTCGCATATTTTGGTCATAAATCCATGAATATCTGAATTCAATATGTGGAATCATTTTATTTCCTCCAGCAAAGTTAGTTTAGAGACGAAAAAACCCTCTGAATCATTATCTTGAGGATATATTCTGCATGCTTTTTGAACTTCTTTGTTATATTCATGGTCTTTCCATTTTGTTATGCCTTGACGGCATTTTAGGGGAAGAGAGAAAGATTCAATTTTTACAGGGAAGTTTTTTAAGGCAAAATCTAGAACATCTTCGTTTTCTTCAGGAGTGTGAGTGCAAGTTGAATAAACAAGAACGCCGTCTTTCTTGAGGCATTTAAGAGCAAAAGCAAGAAGCTTTTTTTGCATTCTTGAAAATTTACCAATCATTTTTGGATTCCACATGAGAAAGGTTTTTGGAGAGCTGCGAAGCGTGCCCTCTCCGGAGCAGGGTGCGTCTAAAAGAATCCTATCAAATTTGAAATTACGCTTTGAGAGACGAGAGCAGAGAGCAATAGCATCATTTTTTGTGATTATGCAGTTGGTGGCACAGCAGCGTTCGAGCGTTGCTGAAAGTATTTTAATGCGATTAAGCTTGAGATCATTTGCAATAATTGTGCCTGTGTTTTGCATGTGCGATGCGATTTGCGAAGTTTTTGAGCCAGGAGCAGCGCAGAGGTCGAGGATTAGTTCTCCTGGTTGCGGAGCAAGAGCAAGGACTGACATCATGCTGCTGATTTCCTGAATATAATAATACCCAAGAAGATGCTCTATTGAGTTGCCTAGTTCTCCTGGGTTTAAAGGTTGGTCTATTAACATTATTTCTGGATAATTTTGATAAGGTCTTAATACATTCCATTTTTTTGAAAGTCTTGTGAAAAGTTCTTCATGAGAAATCTTTAGAGTATTGCATCTTATGAAATTTTTTGGCGGTGTATGCACTATACTTTCAAAGGCGGAGAAATCTTTTTCATCCGGAAGCAAGGAGCGCATGCGCTGTTCAAAGAGAGGTTTCATTTCATACTTGTAATTCATGCAATAAAATAGAAGAAGAGGGTTTTAAGTGTATGGTTTTCTTTCTGTTTGTGCTCTTTCTTTGTAAAAAACTAAACCTTACTTAATTTTTAGTTATTCTAATCGGAAACTATTCTCCTAATTTGCATTCATCAATGAATTCCTTTTTTATTCTGAAAGTTGAAGAGGCTACTTTTTTCAAATGATATGAAATTGATTTGTTTGTACATATGACAACATAAACAACTTTCCTTCTAAAGCCAATTGCTGCAGAAACAGCTCCTGAAAAGTCACCATCATTTGAGATAATAAATGCCTTGTCATATTCTCCTTTTTGTGCATCTAAAGTCAAATCCAAGGCAAGATTTACATCGGTTGCTTTTTCTACATGATATATTTTTCCATCTTTTTTTCTCTTTTCCAATCTCCCTAAAATTAGATTTAGTTTGTTGATTTTTCTTAATTTCTCAAAGAAAGATTGCTGTTGAGCATAAGCTTTTGGATTTTCTAATTGGTCAACAGGGGCAATGTAATAGTTAATTTTGACTAATTCATAATCCCTTGCTAATTTTTTGCAAAACTTTTCTAAATCTATTCTACAATTGAATGTGTCTTTGATAGAAAAATAAAAATTACTGCCATCAATATAAATCACAATCTTTTCTTTTTCGGAATTCATAATAAAAAGCATGAGATCCTTCCAGATCTCATGGAATTAATTGATGATAGTTATGAATGAAGGTATAAATAGTTTTCGTCATTGTAATCTCTGTCTTGAAAGTTCGCTTACATTTTAAAATTAGATGAAATTTAAATTTACCTTATAATGGCATAATTAATTAGGATGTTGTTACGCAACTCCAAATTAGAGTGTTTCATGAAGAGATAACGAAGAAGAGGGTTTTAAGTGTATGGTTTTCTTTCTGTTTGTGCTCTTTCTTTGTATACTTCCTTGAATGCCTTAATATGTGATGGATAATCCCGGAAGCCTGCTGACTGCAAAAATATTTCAAGTAGGGAGCGGCTTGATTCATAAAACTGGAGTGTATCTGCAAGGTCTTTTTGAGAAGTTCCTCTAGCAATATGGATATAGCTGTTATAAAGCGATTCATGCACCCCTTGGTTTTTTGGTATTCTCATAAATTGTCTTTACAAAAAGAATGTTTTTAAATATTGTTATATTTTTTAAAAATAAAATTAAAATTGGCGGGAGAAGGGCTGTTAAGCGTGATTAAGAATAAGTATTCAGATGCTAAATTCTTCTTACAAAGAAGTGCTGCGTTTACAAAACTCCTGCAGCGCCTAGAATGCCCCAGACGAGCGTTAGTGCTGCCCAAATGTAGTTTGTCCACTTCGGCCAGTTGAATGCTGTTCCCAATGCAATTAAAATACCTACGAGAATTGCACCTCCGCTCATTGCGTTAAATACCATGGTTGCCTCCTTGTTTATTAAAGGAGAAGGAGTATTTAAAGATGGCGATAATTTGGGCTGTTAAGTTAGCATCAGGTTAATCAAGACAGAATGCTTTTTATAATCTATTTATTCAATATAGTTATTTTGTTTTCCCCATTTAATCCAACTATTAATAGCTTCTTCAAAATTTGCTCCTGCTTTAACAGGGTTTTGTTTAGTCAGTGTTTCTAACGCGTTAAACCACCAATCAGGGCGTTGTCGTAATTCTTCTAATATCAATGGAATAACATTATTTCTTTTTAAACTTAAAATTGATTGATAAGATGGATGTTTATACTTTTGAGTTGTTATAGATAACATACCAGTTGAAACTTTCCAATCATAAGCTAGGCGATTAAAAACCTCGCGAGTAGTTATCTGATTATCTGACTCTATTATTTTTCTATATTGTTCCATGTTCACTTTTCTCTAAATAGTGTACTTCTTTTAAAAGCTTTTCTAATTCGTATTCAGAATAAAAGAATTAAGGAATGCAAGGTGATTAGATACGGAAGGAGTTTCAGGAACTGATTTTCTTTGGATGTCACAATGATGATTAAACAGATTTTTTTGATGTCAAGGAACTTGAAGAAAACCTTGCCTTTCAAGGCAAGGTTGTTCCTTGAGCATCCAAAAGTCCTAAACAAACCATGGGCTTTAGCCCATGGTCAAACACAAGGACTTTTTGATATATTTGATTTTAATCCTTTAAGTGAAAATAGATGCAGCATGAATGCGAGGGGGACGACGAAGAGAGGAATAAGCGCGAGCGGGAATAGTGAAAGCTGTTCTGTTGAGACTTCTAGAGGAAGTGTTTGTACAGGGCGAGGATAACCCAGCATGCCTATCCCTATTGCTGCAATAAGGTCAAGAATACCGAAATAATTCCAGTATATTGCTGCTTTTTTTACTATTGGAGAATCTTTTTTGAAATATATAAGGAGAGCTATTATTGGGGCGAGGAGCCCGACAATCATGTCGCCGTAGCCTGCTGAATACGCGAAGAGCCAGGGGAGAAATCCGAGAGCAGCGAGCGTGAGGAAGCTGTATCCTACAATGCGGTAGGTTTGAATGCCGATGATCCAGTGTTGAGGAATTGCAGTCATAATTAGTTGCGCTGTTTTTGAGTTGTACACTTTTTGAAGAATAGCAAAAAGTAGGATGAAGCCGATCATAATAAATGGAGCAACGAAAGGATTTTGTGCAAAGACGCTTGCTTTTGCAGTGAAATATACAATAAGAAACCAAGCAGTTAGAGAACTGAAAGCAATAGCAGAGTATTTGAAGTGTTTTTTTGCAGGCGTTGATTTTTTTATTGCGATGTGGATGAGAAGCCAAGTCACTAAGGCGAAAGAGAGAGCTGTTATAGTAATTGATGTGTTGAAATATTCTGGAATAGCTGCCATGGTGACTCTTTATTTCTAGAATAATAGGAATGAAGTACTTAAAGGTTTTTGGTTATGCGCCTATCAATGAAATTGCTTCAATAATTGATAAGAATAATAAGGTTGATGTATAGTATTTGTAATCCTGTCATCCGTAAATTTTTTTTCTTATCAGAAAAAATTGCTAATTTTTCAAACAAAAAATAGCCTAATTATAAGTGAGGCGCGAAGCGCCGAACGCATCCGGTTTCTGCACTTTTTACGACGAGAAAAGAGGGGAAAAGGGCGGTTAATGGTGATTAAATGAACGAAGTTATTTGCCTCTCGTTTTTATAAATTAAATTGGAGGTTATCGCTTTGACGGTGATAATTCTAAATCTCTCTTCTCGTTACGCTTAAGCAACCTGTGAAACAACTGCGCTCACGCGCCTAATCTCGCTTAAACGTAATTGACGGAAATAAAAGAAAGTTTATGATTTGCATTCCCCCGACCACCCGCCCTAAGAAAAGGTGGCGCGAAAGACAAAGAAATTTAAAGACAATTCCCATAAAACTTTCATGATTGATCAAGTTATTAGAAATAAAATGAAAGAAAACATTGCTGAGACAATTGAAAAGATTCACAATCTAAGACCATTTGCGGTTATTTTAACTGTCACTTCAGCAATTGGTCCAGGCATTGCAATTAAAGCAGGATTGAAAAAAGCATATCCTGCCGAGAAGCAACCTTATTTTCTTTTTATTGATCCACGATTACATGCGCAAATGGAGAAAGGAAATTCAGATTATAGGGTGATTCAACAGCATGTTGAAAAAATAGATCGCTTTATTAAATCACATTCTAAGCATCCAGAAAAAGAGAGAATTGTCGTTTATGATGAGTTTGGAGGTCCTGATTCTGTAGCCGTAATTAAAGGTTCTGAAGCGTCATTTAGAGGTAATTCTGGTTCAAAACGTGCAGCTCATTATCTTATGAATGGTATTAATATCATAGCACCAGAATACCAAACTAAATATCAGGACTTATGGATAGTTCAGAGCCCCTCCGAACTTTACGGAATTGAAAATAAGTTGGGAATAAGTAAACTTATTCAAAGGCCTGGAAGAGTTGAACATGGAGGTCATTATAGAACAGAACATGGTACAAAAGGTAAAGAAATTACGAAGGCTCTAAGAAATCTTGGAGAAGAAAGTGCTGAGGCGATATTAGAAAAAAAGAAAAGTTTGGAACATAAAGTCGTTTCTGTAATAGTAATCGCAGGCTTTGCTGGTTTTTTGCTTTTCTTGTCATCTAACATAACTGGAAATGCAATTGCAAATTTATCAGTGAAAAATTCTTCTACAATTGGAATTATATTACTTGCAATTGCATTAATATCTGGATTTTTTTTGTTGAGAAATAGAAAGAATAAATAAGAACGCGCCACCTTAAAAATTCCCACCACCGCAAATCATAAACACTAAATAACAACAGCTCGTCAATTCCACTCGAAGAGAGATTTACGAACAAATAATTCAGACACGAGGGGCTTTCGTATCCCACTCGTGCCTATTCAGGTCACTTAATCCCTATTGAACGGAACATTCCTTGATTTATCCTAAATCGCTTTTTTCGTAAAAGACGGAATGTTCTGTAAGTTTTAGGTTGTTGTTATCAGATATTTATGCCTAAAACTTCGTTCAACTTGTAAGATTAAGCGTAAGGAGTAGTTTTTCTCGTGATTTGATATTTCATTTCGGTTAAGCCTTTTCAAAAACAACTACGCCGTTCGGCGTTTAATCTTGCTTAACCAAAATTGTCGAAGATGAATATCTTTAAAATCTGTTGCCCCCAACCACCCACCCTTGATACGAGAGTTGCCCGCGTCCCTTCGAGACAGATAGTCTGCTTACGCAGAAATATAGTATGAAGAGAAGAATATTTTATGCAAATTTAAGGCAAAATTTTTCTAAAGTTTTTGAATGTGGATTTTAATCCCCAACATCAAGATTAATTGACCTGAAAGAGGTAGGATTGTTTTCATGCCTGCCTATCCATGCAGATTTTGTTCTATAATCTTTTCCTTCAACAGGTTCTGTAGTATTATTGTCGGTATAAATTCCCTGAGAGGTTATGTAATTAACAGTCCATGATTTTGACTCCCTATTATGTATTATATTAGACATGTTTATTTCTTCCATCAATCAAAACTTTTGGAACTTCAATTAAAACTTCTCTTTGTCCTACCTTTTTCTCTAATCCTGCCAAGGAAGGTTCAACAACTTTTCCTATTATTAAATAAACTGTTTCGTCTTCTTTTTGTGCTTCATAAATGGAATGACATGCACCTATTCCACACAGCATTTCTTTTGGAGTTACTTCATATATTTTTCTGTATTTCATAATAGTTAATAAATAACAAACTATTTAAAATTTATGTCTCAAAATAACCAATTTATTGAAAATTAAATAGAAACATTTAAATAAATAAGGATTCTTTTATTGGTATTATGGAACTTAACGAGCTAGATTATAGGCTTTTAGAATACCTTTATCATAATCATAATGAACCGTTTTCAAAAATAGCAAAGTCAACAAAACTATCAAGAGACCAAGTAGAATATAGAGTAAATAAATACCTTAAGGAAGGAATTATAAGAAAATTCTTTTCCATATTCAATTACAATAAGCTAGGTTATCGGCTTTTTGTAAATTTATTTCTGAAATTTGAAAAGCCAAGAATGGCAGAAGATTTTTCAAAAAATTTGTTTAAAAACAAGAATTGTATTTCATATGGCAAGGTTTATGGGAGATATGATATTTTTTTGAATGCTGTTTTTAAAGATGATGCAGAATTAAATATATTTCTTTCTAATTTATTTGAAGATGAAAATTATGTTTTAGTAGATTATCTATTGATTAAGCCATCTTTAATTGAATTATATCCTCTAAAATTTATTAACAGTTATAAAAAAGAAGATTATTCTCTTATATTTAATGATGAAAGTAAAGTGAGTCTTGATTACTTAGATATTAAAATTTTAAAAATCCTTGCGGAAAATGGAAGAGAGAGACTTATTGATTTAGCTCTTAAAACTAAAGCATCAAGTGATGTTGTGCTATATCGTTTAAAAAGATTAAAATCTAACAAAATTATCTTAGGCAATAGAATTCAGTTTAACATGTCATTATTAGGGTATTTTTATACTATTTTAATGATTAATTTTAGAAACTTCTCAATAAAAAATAAAGAAAAAATAAGAGCGCATGTAAAAAATTCAAAATGTACTAATTCTATAATCTTTAATTTACAGAAGCCTAATTCTATAATCCAACTTTTTCATAAAGAAATAAAAGAGGTTAGAGATGAAGTAGAAAAAATGAAGGACTTGTTTGGGGATAGCTTAATAGATATAGATATTTTACAAATCGGAGATGATGAAATTGAGATTAGGCCCTTACCTTTTCTTGATTAATTAAAAATTGTCTTCTTTTTTCCAAAAAGAAGCAAAAAGGCGGGCGGGCAACTCTTGGATACAAAAAGGAACCCACCATCCACAGATTTTAAAGATATTCATCTTCGACAATTACATTCAATATCAAATTTTTTGTGAAAACTATCCCTTCCGAGGCTCTGTTTTCGCACTCGGACACATGCGTGACGCTTAATCACCAGTAAACGGAATATTCTTTGATTTTTAACAAAATCATTCTTCTCGTTCGAAACAGAATATTCTATAACTTTCATTCTTTTAATATTAAATAAATTGTAATGAAAGTTCGTTTACAACGTATGATTAACCAAACTTCTGCTTTGCCCTCCGCTTCGCTTCGGGTTGCTATCCCCTAATATGCTTTGAGTTTTCCCACTCCCTCCTCGATTTTTATTTGTGAAAAATAATAAATTTGTATAAAAATCTCGTCCCTTTAGGCTACAATTCTCAGCCAGTTATCGTCGCTTCGCTCCTCCAAATAATTTCTCACTTCGCTTAACCGCTGGGTGCGAATCAAAGATGTCGCACAATGGCTTGCTTAAACGAAATTACTGATTAATAAAAAGAATAGAAAGATTTATTTATTCGTGGGAAAAACCGACTTTTACACCTTCTGCTTTTGCGTAAATTTCAAATAATTGCTGTATTTCGTCAGAATATTTTTGTGGAAAATTACCTTTAAGCGTCATACCTATTGCTCTATTTTTGTCGGTGTGATGTTCTCTTAATCCACAAACTGCTTCAACTAATAGTCCTTCAAGACTAAAACCGCCAGTTCCTTGAATCATTTCTCTTGCAGGACTATATCTGACTTTATATCTATTTACATCTTCGCTTGAATTTTCTGGTTTTTCCCTTGTTGGTGTAGCAATAAAAGTTATATGATACATGAATGATGGATAAATTGATACTTTATATATCTTTCTATCCGTTACTATCCTATAGTGTCAGCAATTACTCTTCGAAATCGGCTGAGAACAAAGCAGAAGACACGAGGACTCTCGGGAGTCAACTCGTGCCCTTCGGAACCGCCTAATCACAAGTAAACGGCAGATTGCTTACTTTATCCTAAAGTATTTTCTTTCGTAGAAAATCTCAATCTGACCTAACTTTCAAGATATTATTCAGAAGGAACGCTTATTTCTATTGGAAGCCTTTTATTTAGAGAAGCCAATACTTTATTAAGGATACCAACTCTTTTCTTAAAGGATAGTATTCCCACATTTACAACTCTTTTAGTTTCTGCATCCCTAGTTACAAAAACCCCTTCTTGAACTTCTTCAGTTGTTCCTTTTTTTGCCGGCTCTTCAAAAGAGACCTCTAAGAAATCGGCTTCTTCGTCATAGTATACATCATATGTTTTGTGTTCTTTCATTTGATTTTAGTCTCCAAATAAGATGAGACAATATATCCTTCTCCGTTTAAGTATTTTACTATTACAAGCACGAATTTGTTCGGTTTGTCTAAGTATTTGTAACCTTTATAGAAATACCTAACATTTTCGTCAAAAGAATAGGAAGTTATTTTGTCTGGTTTTTGTAATGTTTCTTTAATCTCTTCGATGTATTTATTCATGTAAGGATGTTCATCCATCATATGCGAATGTTGTTTATTTGTAAGTTTGATTAGCTTCCCGTTTTTATCAACCACATCAAACATGTTCATACTGGAAATAACTATTCCAATGTTTTAAACCTTGTTAAAGTTGCCTTGAAAGTTTGTTTACAGCGTAGGATTAAGCGAAAGGATTAGTTTTTCTCGTGAATTTGATATCTCATTTCGGTTAAGCCATTCTGAAAAACCTACGCCGTTCGACGTTTAATCATGTTTAAACAAAATTGTCAGGAGTTCAGAATATCGAAGGTTGCTCTCCCATCCAATAGGGCGTGCACAAACGAGGGGCTGACGGCAGAAAA
>ERZ1292623.2550-Hain-H51-01um-R1-2550-length-16188-cov-5_pt1 | contig 16188 bp, 17 predicted proteins | sample MGYA00564398_ERZ1292623 | MGnify/ENA primary metagenome ERZ1292623 (study PRJEB36523, sample SAMEA6512633) | groundwater metagenome | collected 2019-01-07 | study: AquaDiva: Metagenomics assemblies of 32 groundwater samples | reverse complement strand
ATTGACTTGCTGGTGAAGCACTTCCCCGAAATTGTGGATTACAAGTTCACGGCCAATATGGAGCAGCAATTCGATGACATTGCCGAAGGGAAAACCACGTGGCAACCCGTACTCAAAGCATTCTACGGAAAATTCCACACCAACCTGGTGGCCAAAGACGCCGAAATTTCCAAGAAAGATCTTACCGAAACCGCCACGGATGAAATCTGTGAAAAGTGCGGCAAACCCATGATTAAAAAGTTTGGCCGCTTTGGCACCTTCCTGGCCTGCACGGGCTACCCGGAGTGCAAGAACACCATCAACCTGGATAAAGCAGGCAACCATGCCCCAATCCCCGAAGCGAAACCAATGGGAATCGATCCAATATCTGGTTTGGGTGTCTTCTTAAAAACTGGTCGCTTTGGTACCTACGTCCAGCTCGGGAAAAAGAAGAAAGAGGAAGCCGAAGTAGGTGGCAAAAAGAAACGCCGAAAAAAAGGCGATCCATTAGCCGAGAAACTCAAGTCTGCATCTCTGCTCACAGGCATGTCGGCCGAGACCCTCACGCTTGAGCAAGCCCTGCAACTCTTGTCACTCCCCCGCACTGTTGGCAAAAGCGCCGCGGGCGAAGATATCTTGGCGGCGAATGGAAAATTCGGACCGTACATTAAAGCCGGGGTGGACACGCGCAGCATCCCGGATGGTGAATCGCCCCTGACCATTACCGAAGCCAAAGCTCTAGAACTCTTGGCCCAACCCAAGCAAGCCAGCCGGCGCTCGGGTGGCCGCACGCTCAAAGAACTCGGCGCACACCCCAAGACTGGCATGAATGTGAAAGTCCTGGACGGCAAGTACGGCCCTTATGTTTCGGATGGCAAGACGCACGCTTCCCTGCCAAAAGGTACACCGCCAGAATCTGTAACTATTGAACAGGCCGTGGAGCTCATGGCCGAACGGGAAGGAAAGCCTAAGAAGAAACGACGCGGGAAAAAATAAAAAAAGACCTCCGGGAAATGGAGGTCTTAATAGATTACCCTTGAGTATCCAAGGGGAGTGCCCAGGCTTGGGATTCGCCCTTGCTCGTTGCATAGAAGAAGGTTAGACGTCCTTCGGTCTTGCTGTTCACAATGCCAATCGTTGGCGTGAAGCCGGGGTTTTCCGGGTGGAAAGCATACACGGCTTTACCCAAAATTCGAAAAAGCACTGGATGGAATCGCGAGTAGCCGTGGAGCGACGGGTAACGCTTGGCCAGCTCATCAAAAGTAAAGTCGCCAGACCAACCTCTCTGCAACGCCGTTGCCAAGAGTCCACGGAAGAACGTGTAGCAACTGTCGAGGTACGCTCGGGATTCACCAGAGCTATCCACGATGAAGTATGGTACGAGTTGCAGCTCGACTGCGGTCAGCGTGTCAGCAACTGTGGTGCTATCTGGGTAGCGGACCGTAGCCGGCGGCAGGGCATCTGGGCTCTGGCCACTGAGCAGCGACACCAGGGCAATGTGTGGAAGGTACATGAAAACATCCTTTCATCCTGAAAGTGTATTTGTGGTAATCCTACCGCCCCTCCACCGTCCGCACAATCCCCTCCAGCTCTTCGGCATCGCTGTAGTGGATGGTAATATTGCCGCCCTTACCGGCAGGTTTGATGGTCACCTTGGTGCCGAGGGCGTGGCGCAAACGCGCTTCCCGGGCTTTCGTTTCGACATCGGCCTGGCGACGCGTATGGCCGCGCACGCTAGTCTGCTTCTCACTCTCTACCGACCGGACGCTTAAACCTTCTTCGAGAATTTTTTTGAACAGTTGTTGGCGCGCTTTGGAGTCAGAAACCCCGAGCAGCACTTTTGCATGCCCTTCGGTAAGCTTGCCCTCGGCTATCGCGGCCTGCATGTCGGCAGGCAGGTGAAGCAAGCGGAGAATGTTCGCCACGGCCGGCCGGCTCTGGCCAACTTTGTGCGCAACGGCATCTTGCGTCAGCGAGAAGTCGTCGATGAGCTGCTGGTAGGCTTTAGCGCGTTCCAAGGCATTCAAATCTTGCCGCTGCACGTTCTCTACTATGGCCAGTTCCAGCTTCTGCTGATTGGTGGCGCTGCGGATGATTGCTGGAACGTCTTTGAGGTTCGCCAACTTCGCGGCGCGCAAACGCCGCTCACCGGCAATAAGCTCGTAGCCGCGCGGCGTTTCCGTAAGCACCAGCGGTTGCAAAATGCCGTGCTCTTTAATCGATGCCACGAGGTCTTCCATCCCCTGCCGCTCGAAGTGCTCGCGGGGCTGGTGCGGGTTTACTACAATGCGCGCCACCGGAATGCGCTCAATGCGCTCGCCGGCTTTGTGCGCCGTATCGCCGCTCCAATAGTTTGCATTAGACGCGCCCGGGATGAGCGAGGACAGGCCGCGGCCGAGGGAAGAAGTTGCCATAGATGTAGTCTACACTGCGGGTGCTTCGCTTTCCACTACTTCGCGGGCCAGCTTCTCATAGGCTTTGGCGCCTTTGCTGCCCGGGTCGAAGTGCCGGATAGACTTGCCGTGGCTGGGTGCTTCGGCCAGCTTCACGTTGCGCGGGATGACCGTGCGGAAAATCTTGTTGGGGAAGTACTGGTACAACTCTTGGAACACGGCTTGCGAGAGTTTGTTCCGTTCGTCGTACATGGTCATCACTGCGCCGAGCACGGTGAGGCCGGGCTGCAAGTGCTGCCGGATGAGGTCAATAGTTTCGACAAGCTGCCCAAGCCCTTCGAGGGCGTAGTACTCGGTCTGGACGGGAATGAGAATTTCTTCGGCTGCCACCAAACCGTTGAGCGTGAGAATGCCCAGGCTCGGCGGGCAATCGATGATAATGTAGTCGTACTCGTTGCGGATCTCGGCCAAGCTCTCGCGTAAGCGGTGCTCGCGGCGCTCCAAGGGTACGAGCTCCACGTTGGCACCCGCAAGGTCGAGCGTGGCCGGGGCGGCGCGCAGGCCATCTACACCCGTCTCTTGCACAATATCGCGGAACGATTTAAGGCCCACAATGGCGTGGTACACGCCGTGCGGGACTTTTCGGTGATCCACGCCAATACCCGACGAGGCATTCCCCTGCGGGTCAATGTCCACGAGCAGTACGAACTTGCCGAGACTGGCCAATTCGGCAGCAAGATTGATAGCAGTAGTGGTTTTTCCAACACCGCCCTTCTGATTGACGACTGCAATGACTCGGGCCATAGGTATTTAGTATAGCAAGATTCTTTCACCTAGCTTGAATAACACGCGGCTCAACCCCGCCAGAAACGAAGAGACAGACTACCGGCGGGGTTTCCCGCCGCGTAAACCTTTATAAAACAACAAAGTCATACGCTGCGGCGGTCAAGAAAACGCCTCGGACTTTTGGTCACGAGGCGATTCGGTGCTGTTGCTGCTCATGTAAGGCATGAAGAAAATCAGCTTTTTTTCGGACGTACGTGACGTCAATCCCAAAATCCAATAGTACTTTGGGTCGGTGCAGGGCCATCGTGTAGAGCAAGAGCTCGTACTGATGATCCCCATCTGGAAAATAATGGAACAGGAAAGCTCCCATAAACCCAGCGTCCGATATTGCTGTATTCTCAGCCATGGCAATGAGCTCGTCGGTCATACTCAGGGGCACGCAAGCCTCCTCTGTTGATGTTTACTACCTTCGGTGTACGCCCAAACCGACTGGCCGTCAACGGCTTGACAAAAAGCCTGTTTTTTCACTATTCTAATTCAGCAACGTAAATGAGACGCGGCACTTTGCATTCGACGCCGCGCTACGCGGGATGGAGCAGTAGCAGCTCGCCGGGCTCATAATCCGGAGGTCGGGGGTGCAAATCCCCCTCCCGCACCCAACACGAAGCCACGGTAAAACCGTGACCTCGCGATACCAAAAGAAGCCGTAGAGCCAGTGCCAGAATGCGACATGGTATCCTGGCTGTACGGCTTCTGTCGTAACAACTCGTTTGGCGGGGTAGCTCAGTTGGTTAGAGCGTGGGACTCATAAGCCCAAGGTCGCCGGTTCAACTCCGGCCCCCGCTACCATGCCGGGATGGCGGAACTGGTAGACGCACAGGACTCAAAATCCTGCGACCGCAAGGTCATGAGAGTTCGATTCTCTCTCCCGGCACCAGTCCTCGCGATGCCACATCGTGGCAGCGAGAGGACTGACGAAAAAATGAGAATCGAACGGGTGCAACACATTGGGGTGCATGCAACCGTAAAGTCTAAAAAAATTACTGCACCGGCCCCTGCTTGGTGCCGCCGGTTGCGGCACGGACAATGCCCTCGAGGTCGGCGTAGCTGGAGAACTGCAGCGCCGTGCCGTTGAGGAAAAACGTGGGCGTACCTTGCACGTTCTTGGCTGTCCCCTCTTTGATCTCCGCATCAACAACAGATTTTTCTGCCCGCGTGTCCAAACAGGCATTGAACTTTGTGGTATCCAAACTCAACTCCTGCGCGTACTGCTTTAAATCCGCGCTGCTCAGCTTGGTTTGGTTGCTAAAGAGTTTGTCGTGCATTTCCCAAAACTTGCCTTGGTCATTAGCGCACTCGCTGGCCAGTGCGGCGTTGTAGGCATTCACGTGAATCTTGGTAAGCGGAAAGTGCTTGTACTCAAAACGCACGGTCGCGCCGTACTTCTCTACCAGCTGCTGCACAAAAGGAGCTGCTGCACCGCAGGCCGGGCACTGGAAATCGGAAAATTCCTGCAAAATAACTTTACTGCTCGCGTTCCCGTGCACGGGCCGCGGGCTGTCAATGTTCTCGTACGTGACCTTCGGCCCACGAGTCACGGCAAAAGTAATCCCGCCACCGACCAGAACGAGCGCGAATATGCTGCCCCAGAGTCCCCAGCGAAAGTGTTGTGCCATAGGTTGTGTGCGGTTAGTGTAGCGGACGTCGGCTTCGTGTGAAAGCCAGAGCGAGCCCGGCGAGAATGAGGAGAATACTAAAGATCTGCGCGTTCGTTACTGGTCCGATCATCGGCTGTTCCAAGCGGAGAAAGTCGAGACCAAAGCGCAGACTTGGTGAGAGGATAAGGTACGCAGCCGCGACATCTCCAGTACGTCGGGTGGGCCTGCCCGACGCGCCATCTTGGCGGACGGGCCGGTGCCAGAGGTAAAGCAGAAGGCCGAGAATCACCGCGTTCCCAAGCATCTCGTAGAGGAACAGCGGGTGGAAACGGGTGAGCGCCTCGTAGCCTGCAAGCCGATGCAGGGGGTCAATGGGAATTGCCCAGGCAACATTGGTAGGCCTGCCGTAGAGCTCTTGGTTAAACCAGTTGCCCCATCGGCCAATAACCTGCCCGAGTGCCAGCGCGGGGAACAGCACATCGGCCAAGAGCACAACGTTGAGCCGCTTCCAGCGGGCGTACAGCCAGGCCGCGAGCAACCCGCCCAGCAACACGCCGTGGAAGGCCAGTCCGCCTTTCCAGAGCTGCGGGATATCGGCCAGGTGCATGCGGTAGTATGTCCAATCATTAAGCACATGCACCAGGCGCGCACCGACAATGGCACAAATGGTAGCAACGAGTGCCAAGTCAACGATACGCTCTCGGGCAATACCGACCCGCTTGGCCAGGTGCTGCGCCAGCATGACCCCGGCAAGTAATGCCAATGCCAAGCTCACCCCGTACCAGCGCAATTGCACCGCGCCCAGGGTGAGCAGGATCGGATTCGGTGGCGCGCTGGTGAGCCAGCCGAACATGCTGCTTAGATTTTCGCGAGCTCCTGGTCGATGAGGTTCTTCACAAAGTCGTAACTCTGCGCCCCTTGCACCGGATAGCCGTTGACGAAGCTGGTCGGCGTACCCGTCACCCCCACGGTGTCACCGTACTTTTGGTCGGCCGCAACTTTGGTTGCTTTCTTCCCGCCGTCCAAGCAGCTGTTGAACGTTGATTCTTTCAATCCAAGTTCTTTTGCCCAGACTTTAAAATTGTCTACAGAAAGCGTTGCCTGGTTGGCGAAGAGCTTGTCGTGCATTTCCCAGAATTTTTTCTGGTCACCCGCGCATTCGGCTGCTTCGGCGGCTTTCGCGGCCATGGGGTGGATGCTGGAGAGCGGGTAGTGCTTGTACACAACCCGAATTTTATCCTTGTACTCGGCCAAGGCTTGGTCCACCGCTGGTTTAAACTGGCTGCAGAATGGGCACTGGAAATCGCTGAACTCGACCAAGGTAACCTTGGCGTTCTTGTTGCCGGTTATCCAGTCATTTTTCTCGTCCACCTTCACGTCCACCGGGGTGGTGGGGCTGGGCGTGCCGCCAGTTGTATCCGCGGCAGTATTCGTATTTGTAACGGCCGTCTTCGTCGTGCCACCATCCACCGCATTACGGTACGCGCTAAACGAGAGCAAAAAACCGAGCAAGCTCACGGCTGCCACGCCGACCATAATCCCAAGGCTAAACAGGAGTTTCGGCGGGCCCGTAAAAATACTCGCATTTGTCGTGCTCGGGGTCGCTGGCGTCTGCCAGGATTGGGGAGTCGTCGGGTCGGCCATACGTCCTAGGGGTAAAAGGTGAATGCAGGTATTCTACTACACCCTGTAGAACCTTGCAATATCAAAAAACTTTTGGCGCGCTCGGTGCGACCGTTGCCAATTTACACCCGTAAAATGCTTACTTTCATCCACGGCCCGCGGGGTATGCGATGGTCAACGAGGCCGTGTTTTGCGCCAATGACTTGCACGACGGACGCACCGTTAATTGCCCCCAGCCGTAGCGCGGCCGGAATATCGTGCGGGCGTTTTGCCAGCGCGGACACAAAGGCCGAACCAAACGCATCACCGGCACCGGTGGTATCCACGGCCCGGACGGGTTTCACGCGGAGCTGCCATGCCCCCTGGGGCGTAACGGCCCAGGCGCCACGCTCGCCTTCGGTAACGACTACAATCCCCTTGCGCCACGCGGCAACTACCTGCTGCAAACGGCGGCCCTTGGCGCGGAAGAGCAGTTGCGCTTCTTCAGCGTTAAGCAACAGCACGGCAGCATTACGTACAATTCGGAGGAGAGCCGGACGTTGCGCCAGCTCGGCTTTACCGGGATTGACCGCGACGTTTGCACCGATACGCTTTGCATGGCCAAGCGCGTGACGAAGAAAGCGCACATTGCCGCCCAGCGACGTTATATACAACCACCGACTGCGCAGCTGGCGCCAGGGCAGCATGCGTTCGGTAAAATCCGCGCTCGCCCCGCGGTACACCAGCGCGGTTCGGTCGCCGTCTTTACCCAGGAAAATAGTGGCCAGCGCCGTGTGGTCGTCATGGTCCCGCACAATAAAGCGGGTACCAATCTTGAGCTTGCGGAGCACACGAACGACTTCGTTGCCTGCCGCATCATCCCCCACCTTGCACGCGCAGGCCGTGCGTAGCCCTTGGTGCACGAACGTGGCAGCGGCATTTGTGGCGCCACCGCCGACCTCGATCAAAATGCGCTCCACCTCGGTTTTCGAACCCAGCGCAAAACCTTCGGCGCGGCCATTGGGCGACTGGCCGTCTCGAATGCTGCGAAAGTGCTTACTGAACAAGTACACATCCTGCGTGGCGCTGCCAATGGTAATGACGTCGAGCATAGAATTTAGGGGTTGGAAAGTGTTACCAGCATAGCAACCGGGTCAGCACTCTTCCAGAGCGTAGCGCCAACAACGACCCGGCGAACGCTGGCGGCGGCAATGGCGGCAATATTGCTCTCACTCACGCCGCCATCGAGCGCAATTTGCACAGCCGGAAAAGATTTGTGAAAAATCTGAATGTCGTCCAGGACGCTTGGAATAAACGGGTTGCCCTGCGCCCCGGGTTGGACGCCGAGAAACATCACTTCGTCCACCAGGTCGAGGAAAGGCTCGAGCTTCTCCAGTGGCGTACCCGGATTGCGTGCAATGGTCACGTCGCAATCCAGCTCGCGACACTGGCTAATGAAGCGTTCCAGATCGCCTTCAGATTCCACATGGAAAGTGACGCGCGTTGCGCCCAGGTGCACCCAGTCGGCAACGAAACGTTCGGGGTGGGCAACCATCAGGTGCACTTCGATGCTGGTCAGGGGTCGAAACTCGCCGAGTGCCCGCGGCAGCACCGTCGTGGTGGGTATAAACGAACCATCGCCGACATCAATCTGCAGCATATCCACGTTCGCTTCTACCAGTGTGGCTTTCTGCTTCAGCGCGTTTGCGTCGGTTTCGAGAAGAGCGGGGGTAACCTGCATGTTAGGTGGTGTGATGTTCGATGTGCTGCACTTCCCCTAAGCGTCGGCGATAGCGAGCAATACGTTTGAACGGCGTGGCGAGCCAGAGCGTGAGAATTTTTTCGGCAGTCGTCCGGCTGATAAAATCTGCAGGCAGCACCAGCACGTTCGCATCTTCTTCCTGTCGGCTGCGCCGGGCAATATTAGGCTCCCACGCATTGGCCGCGCGAATGCCGGCAACCTTGTTGGCCACCATAGACATGCCAATGCCACTGCCGCAAATGAGCAGGCCGCGGCCGCCGGTAGTGCGGCGCACGCGCTTGGCCAGCTCCAAGGCAATCACCGGGTAGTCATCGCCCTTTTTCCGTGTGCGAGGACCAACGTCAATAACCTCCTCGCCGGCTTTGGCGAGCTTTCGTTTGAGAAATTCCTTTAGCGAAAATCCCGCGTGGTCAGCACCGATGACGAGCATGGGCAAAGTATACCACAGGCTACTTCTTCAGGAGCAGATCCAGCACCTTGGCAAATTTGTCTTTCGGAATAACCCCCTGCACGATGCGCCCGTTGATGAAGTACGTAGGCGTTCCCCGCACGCCGGCGGCTGCGCCATCCAGGTAGTCCGCAGTTATTTCCGCTTTCCGCTCCCCGCTGGCCAGGCAGGCGGCAAAGGCGGCGCGATCCAGTCCGGCTTGTTCGGCCAAAATCGGATACAAATTTTCGGCAAGCGCATCCTGGTTGAGGTAGAGCTTGTCGTGGTACGCCCAAAATTTTTCCAACCCTTGCGCTTCCGCGCACCCGGCGGCTTCGGCTGCCGGTTGCGCCTGGGAGTGAATGTCGGTCAGCGGAAAATCTCGAACAATAAATTTCACCCGGTCGCTGTACGCCAAGGCCAGCTCGCGCATCGGCGAGAAGGCTTGCTTGCAAAATGGACATTGGTAATCAATGAATTCCACGACGATGACATTCGCCTCTGCGGGGCCCAAGTACGGGTCGTCATCGGTTTCGAGCTGCGGGATTGCCGGCCGCACCGAGGTGTTCACATTGCCTACCGAGGCCTGGCTGCTGGTACCATTCGTCAAACTCGCGAACGCATCTTCCCCAACTATCCCGCGGCGATTTTCCACAAAAAAGGCGGTGACCAGAAAAGTTAGCACGAACAAGCCGAGCAACAGCATGAGCGGCTTGAACCAATGCTTTGGTACTGGCGGGTTTTCCTCCATGCACAAATTCTAGCACAAACGAAAACCGGCCCCCGTGAGGGGACCGGTTTTGAACGTTGAGTGGAAACTGGAATTACCAGTTGCCGCGGCCGCCGCCGAATCCACCACCGCCATTGCCACCGCTTCGCGGGGCGCGGGGTTCCATCGGACGGGCTTCGTTGACCGTCAGGTTTCGACCCTGAAAGTCCTTGCCGTTGAACATCTCAATCGCTTTCATGGCGTCATCGTCGGAAGAAAATTCCACGAATCCAAAACCTTTCGAGCGACCGGACATCTTGTCAACGATGACGATTGCTGACGTAACAGCACCGGCCTGGGAGAATGCATTCTGCAAATCATCCTGGGTCGTTGCGTACGGCAGCCCGCCAACGTAGAGCTTCTTTGCCATAGGAGAACCAATCTTCTATAAAAAACGAGAATGTAAGTCGACCTGCTTCTCGTCCGGCTGTTCTCCTATAGCACGCGGGTTGCGGCTATACTGTCCCGCATGTGCGGGACAGGTTTTTGGAAACGCTGACGAAAACTTACGATTGTGAGTATACAGGAAAGGTAGGTTTTGTCAACCCTAGCGGGGAGGAGCCGGATTACAGCCGGATGCGCTTGAGCAGGAGGCTGTTACTGACCACGGACACGCTCGACAAAGCCATGGCCAAACCCGCGAGTTCAGGCCGCAACGTGAGGCCAATGCCGGCGAAGACCCCGGCGGCAATGGGAATACCCGCGACATTGTAGAACAGCGCCCAGAAAAGGTTTTGGACAATTTTTCGGAAAGTAAGCCGCGCCAATTTTATAGACCGCACCACATCCATGAGATCATCACGCACCAGGACAATTTGGCCCGTCTCGAGTGCGACATCCGTGCCGCTGCCAATAGCAATACCAAGCTCGGCTTGGGCCAGAGCGGGCGCGTCATTTATGCCATCACCGACAAACGCCACGCGCTTCCCTTGCGCCTGCAGATCTTTGACCGCTACAGACTTATCTTGCGGCAACACTTGGGCGCGCACTTCTGCAATACCTACTTGCTGAGCAATGGCTTGTGCGGTGCGCTCGTTGTCACCGGTGATCATGACGGAATGAATGCCAAGCTTCGCCAAGACTTCCACGGCCTGCTTGGACGACTGCTTCACGGTATCGGCCACGGCAATGATGCCGGCGAATGTACTATCGGCAACGACGAGCATGGCGGTCTTGCCTTGGTGCTCGAGTGCTGCAATGTCGCTCTCGTGGTCACCGAGTGATACTTTCGCGTCTGCCAAAAGCGCGCGGTTCCCGAGGAGAAGCTTTTTCCCTTCGACGGTTGCCGACACGCCTTTACCCGTGACGCTTTGGAAATCCTGAGGTTCGGTTAATGAGAAATTTTTCTCCTTGGCGGCGTTCACTATGGCGCTCGCCAATGGGTGCTCGGAGCGCTGCTCAACAGCCGCGCCAAGTGTGAGGAGCGCATCCTGGGTCAAGCCTGGGGCAAAAGAAACGACGTCCGTCACGATTGGCTTGCCGTGCGTGAGCGTACCGGTCTTGTCGAACACCACCACGTCAATCTTCCGCGCCGCTTCCAGCGCTTCGCCGCCTTTGATGAGAATCCCCTTTTGCGCGCCTAAGCCTGTGCCGGTGATGATTGCCGTCGGTGTGGCCAAACCTAAGGCGCATGGACAGGCAATGACGAGCACGGCGACAAACTTCAGCAAGCTTTCGACGAACGTTGCGCCGTTCAAAAAATACCAGGCGATGAACGTAATGAGCGCGATGGCAATGACCGTTGGGACGAAGTAGGCCGATACCCTGTCTGCAAACCGTTGAATCGGCGCCTTGCTCGCTTGCGCTTGTTCGACGAGTTTGATGATGCCAGCCAGGAGCGTTTCCGACCCAACCTTGGTGGCCGTGAAGGTAAAGCTGCCGCTGCTATTGATCGTGCTACCAATGACTGCGTCGCCCGCCTGCTTCTCCACGGGCAAACTCTCGCCCGTTACCATGCTCTCGTCCACGCTACTGTGGCCGTCTAAAACTTTTCCATCCACTGGCACTTTCTGGCCGGGCTTCACGCGCACCACATCGCCAGCAACGACCTGCTCAATTGGCACTTCCACATCTTGCCCGTTACGGACGACAATGGCAGTCTTGGCCTGTAGCTGCAGCAAGCTGCGAATTGCTTCACTGGCCTTGCCCTTGGCCCGCGCCTCCAACCACTTGCCGAGCAACACGAACATTATGAGAATGGCGGCAATTTCAAAGTACAATTCGCCCTCCACGAGGCCAACCGTAACGAAGACGGAGTACAAGTACGCCGCGCCCGTACCAATGGCAATGAGTGAATCCATGTTGGCCGTCCGGGCCCGCAAGGCGCCCCAGAAGCCGGTGAAGAACTGCCAGCCGCACCAGAACATTACCGGCGTGGTGAGCACCAGCTGCAGCCAGGCCCGGCCAGGGATTTCCTCAATAGCCGGCATCACATACATGCCCATACTCAAAATGACCACGGGAATGGAGAGTACCAGCGCAACAAGAAATTTACGCTTTGTGGCAGCCATGTCCTTGTTCCGCTCATCACGCTCGGCATCGGCCCCGCCGGCTTGCAGCTCTTTCGCGCCATAGCCAATTTTCTGCACCGCGGCTTCCAGGGTCGGTACGTCAACCGCGGACTCGTCGAACTCCACGTGCGCACGCTCGGTGGCCACGTTAACACTCGCGGCTTGCACACCCTTCGTTTTTCTCAATGTTAATTCTATAAGCTGACTGCAGCTCGCACAGTGCATTCCTTTCAAAGACAGGTCACACGTTGCCATAGTTACTGGACGATAAGGCGACCTTGGTACATGCCCATGTCGCAGGTGAACGAGTACTCCCCAACTTTCTCCGGGGTAAAGCGGATTGTCGTCTTCTGGTGCGCGGGCAAATCCTGCCGAATTTTGAGGCCGTCAATGGTGACGAAGCGCGAGCACTCCACGTCTTCCTGCCGGTCGAACGTGAGCGCCACAGGTTTGCCCGCCTGCAGGGTAATGGTGTTCGGCGAATACGCACCCTTCACCACAACCGTGGCTTCCTGCACCCCGGACGTTCCAACCACCGCGGCCTCCTGCTGACGCTGGAAACGTAACCACAACGCATACAAACCCACCACCGCTACAATGAGAATAATTCCAAAAAGTTGCATACCTAGGCGCTGACGACAGTGAAACTGCCCCGGTACATACCCATGCCGCAGCTGAAGCTCACCGTACCCGGCTCTTTCGGTGTAAATTCAATCGTCGTCGGGCCGCTATTCACGTACTCGGTAATGCGGTACTTAGGTATGATAAACGCCGACCGGCAGCCCCCACCGTACCCCGATGGATCCACCGTCCAACGCACTGGGACACCGGCCTTCACGGTAAACGTCGTTGGGTTGTAGCTGTAATCCGTAAATTTGGTGTTCACAATTTGCACGCCGTTCTCGATGACGACGTTCGCATCGTTCGCTTGGCCCGCGCCGCTCGTCGCGGTCACATTTCCAGAATCCCGTAACGCGAACGAAATCGGATACCCAGCGAGGGTTAAGCCATTATTAAAATTGTAGATGCCCATAACAATCACGGCCGCGCCGGCCACGCGGAAGAAGAGCTTGCCCCACTGGCCTTTCAGGGCATTGGACGCCCAGCCCAGTGCCAGCAGTGCCGGTGCAGTGCCCAGGGCAAAGGCGAGCATGGTAAGTGCGCCAGCCCAAACATTGCCGGTGGTTAGCACGTACAGCTGCAATGCCTGCGTGAAACCGCAAGGCAAGAAAAAGGTAAGCGCGCCAAGGCTAAAAGGCGTACCATAATTCACCTTGTTCGCTTCGCCGCTAGCCATAACCTTGCGACTAATGAACTTTGGCATGCGCGGCAGCAGCATTTTCAACCAGGTGGGGGCTATGCGGAGCATGTCCAGGCCCATGACGAGCATGAAAAGCGCGGCCAAAATGGTAATGAGCCCGGTTGCCCAAGGGGGCAGAGCGAGCACTTTGCCAAGCCCGCCAATGAGCGCGCCAAAAACCGTGTAGCCAACGATGCGACCGGCGACAAAAATGCCGACCGGCACAAAACGCTGCTTGCCCGGAAGTAAACCGTACCGGTCACTCACCCGCTCCACGCTAGAGAGCAGCAGGCCTCCGGCAACGGCAATGCACGAACTGCTCGCCGCAACCAGGCCCAAGAACAGCACGCTAAAGAATCCGCCCGAGCCATCGACCGTCTGATTGAATTTGAGAAAACCGGCTTTGGAGAGGACAAAGCCGATAACCAGCACAATAGTAAACGCCCCGGCCATTTGCGCAATCGTTGGACGGGCGCGATGCTCAGCGCCTTGAGCATTCGGCTGACGCTGCAACGTCGCACTCCCGACCGGCTGCACTATCCCGTTTACCACATCATACCCGTGCGGCTTAATGGCATCGCTAATTTGCTGCGGCGAAGGTACGTGCTGCTGGTCGCACAGCACCCGCACACGGTTGCGGTCTGCATTGGCTTGCACCTTGGCCACGCCGAAAAGCTTCCCTACCGATTGCTCCACGAGCAACTCGCAGCTCCGACAGTGCATACCGGAGGTTTGAATGTCTAAAATAATTTGCCCAGCGTGCGTGCGCATACTACTTGGTGGTACACGTTTGGGGGGTAGAAAATTTTCCGCACGATTGCTCCTGCGATTGCAACATGCGCTCATGCTCCTCGCGGCACATATCGAGGTGTGCAGCGGTAGTAGCTGACGGGTGATTACCAAAAACCGCGGCAATGCTCTTGGGAGCCAGGACGATTGCGCTGGCAACCACCAGCAACGTGATTGCCGCAAAGCGCAAGGCCAGCCCACCCGAGTGACGGAACTGCGGGTTGAGCAAGCGCTCGACCCGGGCATCGAGCGGGCTAAAGCCGACCGCTGCAACGGGCGGGGCAACGAGTTGGAGTAAGGCGCTCCCCAGCACACGCTGGTCACGAACGCGTTCGTCAGCCTCCACTTCGGAAGCAGCCACATACAGCGCCCGCAAACGTACCCGCAACTTTCGGAATGGTACCCAAAGTAGCACCAGCGTGAGCGCCAAACGCCGCAGCGGCTCGCGCATGCGAACGTGATGTGCTTCATGCTCCAGGACCGCTTGCAATTGGGCAACGGAGAGCACGCGCACTGCTTGGGTAGAAAGGACTACTTCTGGCCGGCGCAAGCCCAGGGTCATGGCAAAGGCGCGGCGGTCTGCGGTAAGGGTAAGCCGGCTCGCAGCTAGCCCGGCATCGGCCGCAACCGAAAGCACACGTACCGGTAAAGGCGCAGCCGGCAAACGTACCGCCCGGCTTAGGCGAATGGCGCGATACGCGCAGTACACCAACCAACCAAAGAAAAGGGTAAGCAGCAATACGCCCGTAATGGCGTAGGTAATTTGACCACGGGTGATATCTGCCCAGGCCACTTGGCAGGCGTAGCTTACGGCATGCACCGTGTTCTGTAGCGTGTTAAAAATATGCGGCCACAAACGCAGAAGAAAGAGCACCAGAAAAACCACGACTGACGCGCCGCCAAAGCCGATCAACCCTAAGACGCGGGCGCTCTTCATAGCTTGCGCAATGTGCGACGAAGTTGCTCCAGACGCTTCGGGTCCACCTCATCCAGCGCGTCCACAAAGTGCGCCAGGGCAACGTCACCGTAGCCGTTCACCAATTGGTCCACGCTGCTGCGCACGGCCTGCTGCACGAACTTCGCTTTGGGTATGGCTGGGGTGTACTGGTAGGCATTATCAACCAACCGGCGGTGTAACACGCCTTTGTCAAAAAGGCGCTGCATCACGGTCATCACTGTGGTGTAGGCGCAATTGCGCTTGAGCGCCCCAAGGACGTCGCGCACGGTCACCGGGCCAGCTGCCCAAATAACCTCCATAATGGCGGTTTCCAGAGCTCCAAAACCCGGAAGTGAGCGTTTGGTTGGCATAGCTACTACAAAGTGTAGCAGCTTACCCAAAGTCGTCAAGCGCCGTTAGCGCCGGGCAATAGTATAGACGTGCAGGTGCTTGAGCGCGGCTTCGGCAAGCTGCAAGCGGCTCTGTGTGCGGGCGTAGCACGTATACAGGATTTCCCCGGCAATCACCCGGTCGCCAATACGCTTGCGCAGGTGAATGCCGCCGAGCTTGTCATCCGGAGCGCCCAAACTACGGGCGAGCTCATCCACTGCCCGGTTATTCACCGCTGTGACCCGGCCAGGATGGCGCGCGATGACGCGCATGCGTTTGCTGCCGAGGGTCACATCTTCCGAATCTAAGTTCGCTTTCCCGCCCTGGCTCCGAATAATGCCCTGCATGCTCTTCCAGGCTTTCCCCGAAAGTATTTGATCGCGCGCAATACTGGCGCCAATCCCCTTCCCGGCCATGCCAATGAGCTCAATGAGCATGCCCGCAAGTTTTATGGCTTTCTCCTCTAGATCGCGCGGGCGGAATTCCTTCTGCTGCAGTACGCGGAGTACATCGCGGGCCTCGAGCGCGGGCCCAACCCCCTGGCCAATGGGTTCACGGGCCTGGATCATGGCCACGCGGACTTTAATTTTAAACCGCTTGCCCAGGTAGCGGAACTTCGCGGCTAAGCGCTTGGCCGTGGCCAGGTCCGGAATTTTCATCTTCGGGCCGTACGGCATATCAATGACCAGGTGCGTGACGCCAGTGGCGACCTTCTTGGCCATAATCGAAACGATCATTTTCGAATACGGCTCCAGCGAGAGCGGGCGGGATACTTTGATAATGCGGTCATCGGCCGGAGCGAGTGCTAGGCCCCCACCCCACACCAGGGAGCCATTGTTCTGCTTCACAATCAGCCGAATCTTCGCCATGGAGAATGTCACCGGCG